>Ga0172381_10001270_pt1 | contig 30025 bp, 16 predicted proteins | sample Leawel6488metaG_FD_119754 | JGI IMG/M metagenome (GOLD analysis project Ga0172381, IMG submission 119754) | Leachate microbial communities from a municipal landfill in Southern Ontario, Canada - Leachate well 64-88 metaG | ecosystem: Engineered > Solid waste > Landfill > Unclassified | place... | reverse complement strand
TCCGGATCTTCAAAAGCATACACAACCCCAGCAGTGCTAAAGGTCATCTCACGGACAAATGTTTTTCCGTCTTTCTCCAACACATCCACTGGGAATGCTGCATTTGGGTAGATATCTACCAATAGAGCATCAAAAGTATCCTTTTCGGTGTCAAGCATCAAATGCGGATTCCTTTGTTTTTCAATTCTGTATTTTACCGCTGTGGTTACGTCTGTCTCAGGATGCACCTGAATGACACGGCCAAGGTTAATTACAGCTTCTCCTGGGGATAATCTACCTCCAGAAAGAATTTCAACAAGTTCAAGTCTCATAATATATTAGATTTGGTGGTTAATGTTCTACAAATATACACACAAAATGAAATGATTATACCATATTATTAATATTTATTGATAATATTTTATTTATCTTGAATCAAAAATCCTCCGGTTCTTCCATTGATTCGTCAATCCCAGAGGATGCCTCTTTTCTTATAATGTTGAGCCATTCTACTTTTCTCTTAGAATACTCTGATTGATTGGATCTCATACGAGTTAAATCGTCATTCATTTTCTTGTTTTCATCCCTTGCTAAATCTATAATTTCATCCATGTACTTTTGAAACACATAAGACAATCCCTCATCTCTGCCTTCCGTGTATGCTGTTTTTAACATTTTGATCAACTCAGCATCCCAATACTCCCGATTCTCATTATACGGCAAATCTGGCGTGTTATCAATATCCTGTTGCCACCAATACAATACATTATTCATCTTTTGAAATCTTAATTGCCCAATCTCAACACGGACTTCATCCATGATTTTCGGAGGCAACTTAAAGAATTTCGCTGAAACAAGTTCTTCTGGAGGTTCAAATCCTTCTTCGTTTTCTTTAACTTTATCCACATGGTCTCCTACTGGAATTTTGTTCAGTATGATGGGAGGTAACATGTCAGCAGGATTTATCTTTGCATTGCTTTTATCAAAATAATATGATGCAAAATCAGCATACAGATAACTTAACATAACACGAGGGTCCCCTTGGCCTTGGATGAACTTAGGCATAGGTTGTTGTCCGGGATGTTGTCTGGGTTGTGCAGAAGAGAAAAACCAATACCTTGCTTTGCTTACATCATTTGGAGTATATGGCATTCGTTCTCCCCATGCATTGATCCTGGTTTCTGCATCTACTTCTCGACCTAAGTTATATTCAATAGTCTTACGTAAATGCTTGAACATATTATCATCACTAATAACCTTTTGATACTCATGGTTTTTACTCATCAAGTATGTTCGTAGTGTTGAAGGTATAAATGGTGCAACCATCCCAGTTGTAACCATTTGAGTTAATACTTTTTTATCTTCATACTCAGATGATTCCCCCATAAGAGTATTCAAAACAACATTAGCGTTTTGAAGAAAGGAAGTTCCCATAACTACTTTTGCCATAGCTTTTATATAAGTCCCATCGGGAGACTCACTCCCATCATAAAGAGTGTCTGGCATATTAAATAAATTTGTTATCCCATCTCTTTTTTTGTGATAATATGAGTTAGCTAACATTACAAGTCCCGGAGTCCCCATAAATTGTAACATCCATGTCCTATCTCCTTTCTGGTATATAGGAGACCCTCCTTTTAAGAAATGCCTTATAATTCCATCAATATTGATACTCCCGGGGCATTGTTCTGTATCTGATCTGGCAAACTGATTCTCTTTCTTGTCATCATCATCAAGCGGTGGTTTAATTAATCCGAGTCCAGTTAACATAAATGAAACAGACCTAAACGCATATCCCACAGAAGCAATACCAAATGAATCTACAGCTTTTCTTCTCTCTCCATTAGCTATGTGATACAAACCTTTTAGTATCATTGAGTTTGGTGAAGTGTATTTTGCTGTTTCAATAATGATGTTTAATAAAGTAGTCTCATAAGGGATAACAGCATTAATAGCCATTTTCATTATGTTTTCAGATGCAATCCTTGTTTTTGTATGTGCAATCCTACCATACATCATCTCTGCCATTTTCATCAATCCACTCTTAATCGAAGCATCTCTTTCTTTCCACTTATTGTTTGTCAATTTGGGGTTAAGGGGATTGGTCATTTGATATGTGGACCAGGCCCCATAGTCTTCTGCCATCTTACGTATCCATTTTCCAACACCATCGGACTTCATTGCCTCTACAGCATTTTCATCCATATCCCATATTTGCTTAACTGACTCTACAATTTCATCAATCCTTTTCTGATATTTATCTTTTAAGGCTCCAGGAGTTTTAGAATCCTGTATAGCTCTTTCCATGAATGTAATATTCTCCCCTTTAGACTTTACTGTGACTTCAATTTCTTTCCCTTCAAATCCTATTAACCATGCAAGTTCAGCCATGTGTGCTGATTCATATCCAGTCCTGAATGGCTTATCCCCAATACCCAAAAACCTAAAGTTAACTTCTGCTGGCAACCCAAATGTTGCCATGACAACATCCTTCAATGTAGTCTTCTCTGTATATGGACTCTCATGTGGGTTACCTTGCAACAACCCCTTCATCCTTTTAAGTGGTTGATTGTAAACCTTATCCAAAGACCGAACAATATTCATTACCTTTTTAGCATCTCTTTTTGACAACTCTGTTGGAGATATTCCATACTTAGAAACTAAATCCATTGAGGTCCGCCCAAATTCTCTGATAAAATTAGGAGTGAAATACTGTAATCCGACAAATGCATTAGCCGTTCTTCGCTTATTGAATGTTATTTTTGCCCAACGATTGAATCGAGAATTATCTGAAAGTTGATCAATCTTTGTAACATGACCAATACCTGACAACATCATGTCGATCATTGTAGCTTGTATCCTTGCAGGAGTAGAATATACCATCCTGTAGATATTCGCATAAAAGTTACGAAGGTGTGATTTCAACCAAATCAAAAGATTACCTTGTACTAAGAATACGCCAACAGAACCCCATGTTTTTTTTCCAGATAAAACCATTGACATTTCCAATTCCGACCTAAGCGATGCTCTCCTAGTTTTGTACATCAGCCTCTCTGCTGTTAGCATCTTGTCGTTTAATTGGCTTACGTTAGATCCTTTATTCCCTAACTGTTTAATGTACTCATCAGCCAATTTAACATATTCATCTGTGGCTTCATTGTATGCCTTTTGGGTATCTAACATCTTGGTTAAAGCCTGTTGTTCCTGCTCTCCATAAATCCTTAACCCCATAACCTCAGCCATAATATCGTTAAACCGCTCATCAGTAATAATATCTCTTTCGCCCATAACTTGGATGTACTTCTGGATTAGTTTGCGGCGTTGTGATGGAGTCATTTTTTGCATTCGTTCTAACAATTGGTCCGCTCCTTCAACGGTACCCCTTTCAACTTTCTTGCGCTTTGGCCAGGTCCCTTGACCCTGATACTTTTTCTGTGCCGGTTTCTTTCCCCTGATTTGGGAAATATCCATGTTTTGATCTTCCATGTAAGACAGTAATGCTTTAATAGCATCTACTCTCTCTTGATCATTCATGCCTCTAAACATGTTCCTTACTTTGCCGGCTAATAGTTTATCCTCAGTTTTTTCCTGTCCTTTGGTATATTGATCAGCAAGTTTCAGAGCTTCTGCCAGTTTTGCTGTTTGATGTTTCAATCCCATGTGTGGGAATTTAGCTTCCAATAGCTCTAACAGTGAAGTAATCTCTTCAGCAGTAAGATCCGATCTTTGAGCCAGGGCATTTAGCAAATCTTGGGTGTCTGTTGGGATGTTCCCATCTTTACCCATCATCCCTTTGATTTTTTCAGATAACTCACTTAGATCATCCATTGATAATGTTTTCATTATCTGATCCAAAAGGTTCCCAGCACGCTTGTTATCTGATTTCTCAACTGAAAAAATATCATTGATTGATTTTAATACTTTCTGAACATCCTCTTTACTTTTACCTCTCAGCAGTGCAATTATATCCTTTATCTCCATTTCCTCTTTCAATAAACCAACATCATCAGGAGTCATATTAACCAAAGATTCAATATCCTCAATGATCTTCTTTTTACTTTTGTTGGACATAAATTCTTTCAACGCCTTATGCAGTTTTCCTACGTCTGCTGCACTCATTCCCTTCTCATGGAACAACTGGTCCATCATCTCCTTCATGATAGCTCTCCGGGCCATTTTTTCAGCAATAGCTTTGGCATCTTCCGGGTTGATCAACCTCGATAGTGCATGATATGCTTTTACTGTCTGCCCAGAGAGTATCTGTTCTTTCATAAAAATTGCCGAAGCCTGAACCATCTTATCCCGAATATCATCTCTTTCTTGCTCTGTTAACTCTTCATTAGACAATTGATCTGAATAGTATTTGTACACAGCATACATCGTGTAAGAAGCATTCACTCCCCTGAGTTGCCCTGTTTCCAATGACCTAAGTAACATCTGCTCACCGGCCTCTTCTTGCATTACCTCATTAACAAAAGTCTCTGCTTCTTGCTGGGATACTTCCATGCTGTTTGGATTATATCCAGCCTCAAACACTCCTTTTAGTTTCTCGTATGCTTTTTGGAATGCAGGGTTGTCTTCTGCCTGTTTCTTTACCCTTTTGGCCATCGTTGATGTTTTGGTTTTGGCCTTGTTAGATTGTGAGATCTGTTGAGCCCTCTCATCTATTAGAGATTGTACCCGATCTTTGTCAGGGAACATATCAAGCACGTCCTGTTTAAGTTGATCTAACTGCGTTTTAGTAAAAGCCCCTTTGCCTGTTTTAGGCATAAGTTTTTGAATATGAGCTTGAACTTTTTCCCAAAGAGCTTCTCCATAAATCTGAAACTTTGTTGACAATCCAGATGCCAATTCCATTATCATTTCGCTATATGACGGAAACTCTTCTTCTACAATGTACTTTCTATTTCCAAATTGATCACCTAACTTATCCGCAATCCCTTGTAATGCTTTTTGAATTTGTTCGTCTGCTTTTTTCTTTCTAAGGTCTTCAAACCTTTCTCTCATAGAAGCATAATCTGATTTCAATTCATCAGGAAGGTCTTTTTCTATTTGCTCTAACTCATCAATAGACTCCTGATATTTATTATATTCTTCTGCATAAGCAGGTGATTTAAGAGCATTTTTATGTGACTTTTTAAGATTCCTTTTTGATGTATATAAATGTTCCGCTCGCTTCTCTACTATCGTGCGTGATTGCTGAACCTCAGAAGATACTTCTACTTTTTCTGTAGGTGTTGTTGTCTTAGAATCTATTTGAAAACCATCACTTTCATTTACTTCATACACATCATATAAAGTATCTATAAAATGCAAGTTACCTGCTTCATCAACCAATACATTTTTAGGGTTGACATCTGCAATATAATGATTTTCATTTGAGAATGCATCTTTCCCATCCGCTTCATATCCCATCTTTTCCATCTCAGATGCTATTTCTGCTCTTGTAGCTAATCTTGCTGCTTTAACACGTGGTTGTTCTGTTATTACTACAAAATCACCATTAGCAAGTTTTCCAAACCCTACAACTGTATATGGAACTGAACTACCAATTCCTGCATTATGCTCTGAAATTCTTGTATCTAAATGGTACAGTACTTCATTCTCATTATTTTTATTAAACGGATCTGTCGTCCTCATTGCCTTACGCACAATATTTGGGTTATCCTCTGGTATATAAACCATATTCTCAACCCCACTATCAACATATACGCCTAACCCCTCAGAAGACAATCCTATTTCTGGGCTATCAGGTATATTCTCAAACCATATACCCTCTGATTTAGCATACTCTTCTATTGCTTGCTGTTGAGCCTCTCTGCCCTTAATTGGGACATTTCCTTCTTTGCCTGTGATAAGGAGGATGGATGCTTCAACATTTCTGATACCGCCTCGCTTGCGGCCTTGTTCCGCTTCTTGAGATAATCTTCGTACTTCTTTTCTGTTGGAGATAACTTCGGTTGCATAGTTTTTAATTTTATTGATTAGTGTTTTTGGTTTCCCTGTAGATGTAACCTCTGTCTTAGCTGCTTCCTTGGGGGCTTGCCCTGATTCAACAGGTGCTTCTGCTGGTGCTTTCGCTTCAGCAACCACCGGAGCCTCTTTCGAGACCCCGGCTTGCTCTGTGATTACTTCATTTTGGGCGGTCTGCGGAACCCCAGGCTTGCCTTGGGTGTCTCCCTGACTGGCCTCTCCTTGCGTTCCGGGGCTTTGCCCTGGATCGACATTTTCAATGGTCGTGTCATCTTGAACTCCTTTCTGTTTTTGGTTAATATTAAGGGTGGGTTTTTCGTTATTGGCTATGTTAACTATCTTCTGCTCAACCTCTCTTATTTGCGAAGCTATTACTGACTGCAATTTGACTTTTGATTGATCTACTTCTTTTCCAGAGGCTAATTCAACATTAATCTCTTTAAGTAATTGATTGTACTTAACCGCCAATTCAGCCTGTTCATCAATCAAGGGAGCTATTGCTTCTCGTTGTTCTTTATTAAGGTTTTTGTATCTTTTTTTTATTCCTTTAGTGATCTCTGCTTTAACTACTTGCGGCTTTGCGAACCTTTCTGCAATAGCTTCAATCATTTCCACTTCTGTAGGAGTTTCTTTTTTTGCTTGTTCAGCAACCTTCCGCATTTCCTCATTTACTTTTTGGTCATATTGAGTCTCCTGATAAATAACTTCAATAGCTGCATTGCGCTTTTTTAAAGCATTTTGATATATGTTTAGGTTTTGCTGATGGGTTCTTGCAGCATCCAAGTCTCCTGCTGTCTGTGCTTCTGCTAATTTGTTTTGAGCTACAATAATCCTATTTCGCTCCTCGTTATTCTCTACTTGCAACGCTGCTATATGAGCCTTCTTCACTTCACTTATCCCTTCAGGCATTTGTCCTAATACTGCTGAATATGAGTTGACTTCCTGCATGATTGTATCAAGCTCTTTAGGAGAAAGTTGTGTGGCAAAATATTCTTTAGCAACTGCTGGGTTTTGAGCTGCCTTATACAACGCAAATTGCCTTACTTGTTGGTTTTGTTTTAATGCCCCAGGAATACTAATTCCTCCTGAAAGAATCATAGAAGATGTTGCAATTTCTGCCCACTCGCTCCATGACTTATGATCGCCTGTCACTATTGACTCATTTAATCCAGCTAATATTTCTTCAATAGGCTCTCCTATTAGTCCTTTAGCCAATGTCTTCTTCGCTGCTTTTTGCGCCCCTTTCTTCCCTATAACCTGCATTAAATAATGATCAAGATTAATGTCAGATGCCCCTGATAAGGCCCCGTATTCATCAAAGACCAATTCACTTAGCCCTTCAACAAAACTCATCTCATTTGCATACGCAAAAACCGCAGCTCCGGAATACCCTTTCTTTAATGCTTCTTGGTATTTTTCACTATATGTAATAACATAAGTCGCTGCAATAGTATTGGTTCCTCTTGTAGCAATTGTATTCCTAATTGTGTTCATTATATTTTGACCTTGCGCCAAAGGCATCCCTGTAGCAGATGCTTTGCTTAACCCTCCATACTTTCCTAAAGCTACAAAGTACATCATTATAGGGATTTGCTCTACTATTGTTGCAGCCAATTGAGGTAAGTTAACCTCTCCATTGCTAATAAAATCTTCTCTTTCCTTTGTTGTTAATTCAATCCCCTGTTTCTGAGCATTAGCCCAATCAAGAAACCTATCTGCCGTTGTGTATTCATCTGCCCGGTAATTTGCTGCATTTAATACAGATGCAGCAATCGCTGGAATGAATTCGACTATTCTCCATCCTGCCTTTACCAACGAGTTAACCCCGCCGGCTGCAATACTTTCACCCCAACTCATATCCTCTCTTTCTTTCTGCAATTCTACCTGCCATTCATAATACTTTGTTTTCTTTATCTCTTTATCTGCAATAATAGATTTATCAACAAGTTTTGAAAATTGTTCTACATCATACTTTGATTCATTAACAATGTTTTGAGTCTCATCTCTTAGCTCATCTGTTATGTCTTTTAGTTCGTTAAATCTATCAATTCTTTTTTTCAAATACAGTACATCAGGATCATTGCTTCTCTTAGCATTTATCGACTCAACCAATTCTTCAATAACAGGGACTATCTGACTGTCTCCTGTTGTCTCTAATCGCTTCATTAAATCATCAAGCTGTTTAACTTGTGGATCAGACATATAACGTGCCTCAATCTTTTTAGTCATTTGGTTTATTTGCTCACTCTCCACCTCCAATGCTTCATTGTTTTTACTAATAATATCAGCATTAGCCATCATCAACTTCCCACTCTCGGCTCTCCCTTCTGCTTCCATGATAGACATTTGTAAGTCAGCCAATCTTTGATCAACTATATATGGCAATGCCATTAATCGCTGATATTCCATTGGATTGTCTTTCATTCTTTGCTTTATGCTGCCTGGGTGTGTCATTACTTTGCTTTGCAATTCAATAAGCTCTTTTAACCCAAGTCTCTCATACAGATCTTCTCTGTCTTCTACTTCATCAATTGTTTCTTTCCCGGAGTAATTTAACTGAACATATTTACTAACTAACCCAAAAACAACATCTTTGTCATATTCGCCCTGTAGGTTGATTAGATTCCAATATTTAAGTGGGTCTTTTACATCACCAAATATATCATAGACAATGTATTCAGGATTATTTGCTGCAACCAATTCTCTTGGCTTTGTTGCTGCTTCATCAGATTCTTTCCATCTTTGATATTGATCAAACTTTTTAACAGGAAGCCCATCCCCTTGTGGAACTTGCTGTGTAACTCTCGGACCTGCCTTTAAAGCATTCTCTCTTTCTTTTTCAAGATTCTTTACGTATTCCGGTTTCTCCTCTTCTGGTAAGTCTTTATATAAATTTACAAACGTATATCCAGCTATTTTCCCCATTGCTTCGTTTATGTTATTAGGCATGGGATTATTTGAACTTCCTGGCTTTACTTCGTTTATAGCTTTCTTTGTTGCTTCTAAACGTCCTTCTGTAGTCTTCTCCTTCTGTTTTGCTTCAACAACCTTTTGAACTAAACTCAAATCAAAAGTTTGTTTAGGCTCTTCTTTCGGAACAATCCCTTCTGGAAAATTTTCTTTATAGAATTGTTCTTGTGGACTTAGAGTATGATCAATCAATCCATTCTCAGAATAATACTTAGCAAGGTTTTTGTCTTTTACTTTGATTAAACTTTTAGTGCTCTTTGCATGTTCAAATGCTTCCTCTGAAGAAACCTCTGTTAACTTTCCATCCTTCATTATGATTGTCGGATAAATAGCATAACCATCATCTACTTCTCCCCATTCAAGTTTATGAGTAGATAATGTTCCATCCTCGTTTTTTATAGCAATGTCTTTATACTTAGATGGATTTATGGCACGTTCAACCCAGTCAATGTTTTTATTTTTTTCCGTTAACTGCTTTGATCTCTCTTGCAATGTTACTGGAGCCCCTGGTGTTGCTTTCTTTTTTGTTATTGGCTTCGGGGTTTCTTCCAAATATGTTAGAGATGATTCTTTAGGAAGAAGTCCTTTTAATTTACGAAATGCTGGATTATCATATGGATCAATATAAGATTCTCCCACTTTTGGCTTAGTCGTTACTTTATTAGCTTGTACGCTTTTCGCAGTAGATACACCATCCTGTGAAGGGGATGTAGAAGATGTACTTTTTTTTTTAGGGTTCATCACGGATTCATACGTGCTCATTAATTCAGGTTCAATTGACTGAATTTCGTTTTTAAAGTTCATAGCATTTTGCTCTAAAAACTCTTTAAATTTAGTCTCATCTTCAGGAGTGTCTCTCATGAAAAGCCTGGAAAACTCATATAATGCCTTTAATTGTTCGTCCATGATGTTTTATAAATAATCCATTTTATTCTCATTAATATCTTTAACAACACTTTGAATGTCATTCCACTCATTTCCTCCCCAAAACTTTTGCCCCTTCTTTTCTTTAGATCCTTCTGCTAACCATGAATGAGTTTGTTTTGTGTATTCCATAATTATTGGATTATCTTTACCTTGATCCCCTACAATATACGGAGCAAATAAAATTAAATCTTCTACATTATCACGATTTTTTATTATTTCTAATTGTGATTTTGTGAGTTCTTTCCCTTTTCTAATAGTCTTTATTCCATTAGAAGTCTTATATGTTATGTCTGTAGCTGCTGTCGGAAGGATTGATATGTCTTGGAGGTCTATTGTGGCTTGATCTGATTTAACGCCCCCTGAGAAACGACTAGCTATAGATAATGATGCTGCTATAGGAGATTCCTGTACTCTTCCACTCGTGCTAGTTTTGGGTATATATTTCGCCCCAAGGTCTGGTTTAAACAACCATCCTCCTTCTTGTGGAGCAGATGGTGTTGCGCCACCCATGTTGATAGTAAGCGATTGGCGTTGAGTTGACCCTGTGTTTATTGACTGAATTGCTGTATTAAATAGTTTTTCAAAATATGCCTTTTTTGCTTCCGGTGTATCATCAATAACACCGTCTTTGACCAGATTGTTAATGTGCCTGTTAATAGAACTTATTGGAGATTCCAAAATGTCTCTTACAGCTTTTATGCTTTTAGGATTAACTTGTGTAACGTTTTTATTGCCTTGCGTAGTCTTTACTGTACCAAATAAATTAGCAATGTTTTGGATAATGTCTTCGTCTATATATTTTTTTTCCGGAAGTAGGTAGTGGGTATTCATCTTCTCCAAAGAGTAGGTGCCATCTCTTACATCCTGCATCATAAGTTCAAGGCCGTAATCATCATACCTTACATCTTTGGTCTCTTTGGCCATTTTAATAATAGCAGTAACTTCCGCTTGTCTCTTCCGGGAGTTAACAATCTCATTATTGAGATCGCTCATCATTTGATTAGCTTTTGCTCTTTCTGAATAATTTATTAAACGCCCTTCTGCGTCTGCATTTAAAACCATTTCTGATAAATCATCTAATATAGTGGATGCTTTTTCTTCGATAACTCCTGCTTCTTCTGCCCAATAGTCTTTGTTATATTTACTGGCTTTATCAAACCATGACATATTATGCTGTTGAGCAGTTTCCCTTTTCTTTAGTTCTAGTTGTGCCTCTGCCTTTTTTTCTCCAATAAGTTCTGAAAAAAACTGTTGAGGATTAAACGGAGTTGATGGCAAAATCGTTGCAGCCCCAGCATTATTCTGGCCTACATAACTTAATGGGTTTTGTGGTGTATTTGCCATGTCTTTTTATTGAAATAATGAGTATGGTTTTTCTTGGGTCATCCCTCCTATTATTTTAGGCAAAATATTTTGCAACCATTGTTGCCATTGCTGTGGGGGTTGTTGCCCAGCCCAGTCCTCAAAAGTAGGAGGTCCATTAACGCCAAATTGTGGTTGTTGTGGTTGCATCTTAGCCCAGTCCTCAAAAGTAGGAGGTCCCTCAAACATCCCAGGTACATCTTCATTGAAATTTATTGTTTCAGGCAATAATGTTTGCATGTCAGGCAACAATCCATTAACCTTCCCATTACCCCCTCCCACAAGATCATTATACTTCATCCCATACAATCCAGCTCCCACCATACTCCCCACTCCACCTGCCATGTTTTGAATTGCTCCTTGCTTCAATGCGGCTGCACTCTCCATAGTACGATCAAATGGTTCTTTCACGTTGCGGATCCATTGAAGGTCTTCAAATGCCCCCATAGTCTTCAGGGCTTCCATAAGCTGTGCTTGATTCTGTTTATAGAACTGTTGATCTCCTGCATCTACATTCTGCATTGCCTGTTGTTCGGCAGTAAACAAATTCCCTAATCCTGCCAACGCAGAACCACTACCCCCTTGTATATTAGCCACTTGCGACATAGTTGAAGCCACGTCACTTTGGATTCTATCTCTAGCAATATCGCTTCCAGGAGCTTTACGTTGTCCAGCAAGATTCTTTGATGCTTGTAGCATATCTGTTATGGAGTCTGGTATCTCCATCATTGGCTGCTCTGTTTTCCCCAACTGGTTGCCTTTTATACCTTGAAAAGCACCAACTCCTGTTTGAATCAATCCAGGGATCATTGCTATTAATGTCATTGTTAAAGGATCCATATCTCTTTCCTTTCTTTAATCAGTGTGTTCACTTATTGTTGCTTTAATAGTCACAAAATGCAAAGATACTTCAGAAGTGTCGTTGTTCGACAATATAACCTTAATAACTTTACCTCTTAAAGGTCTTCCGTTTAGTAATGCTTCAACTTCATTAGTGTATTGTGGGTCACTCATGTCATTTAAAAATGAAGCATAATACACTCCTTCAAGCATTTCAAACTTTCCTGCTTTCAACCTGGACACCATTCCATCTGGATAGTTCTCACAGGGATAAACAAAAATATCTCCTTTAATAGGAGCCTCAAATGCCTTATTGGAATGAATAGCTATTGCGTCAAATATTTTGTTTTGTTTTGGAGGAATATTCCCAAAAACATCAATAATCATTGAGTATTGTTGCCCATAAAAATTATTCCTCGTTTCATTGCTGTCATGCAGATGAAGCTCTCCTTCTTTAAAAGAAACCATCTTCCCTCCAATACGACCATAAGTATCTGGAATATACGGCATAAAAGTTTTCCACCTATTTTCCTCCTCCATAAACAAGATAGTGAAAGAGTCAAAATAAGGAACTAATAATTCAGGGTCAATCTTTGATTCTATAGTTACGTTTAATTCATTGTAGTCTTTATTGTATTCTGAAACAACATAATACCTACCACGATTCATACGAAGCAATTCGCTCTTTGCTCTCCAAAACTCAACCATTTTGTAAGAACTAATAGGATAAATACCATTTGCAGCATCTCTGCAATAGACGCCTCTAATCGCATCTAAGAAATAAATATACCGGTCATTAACAACAATACTCCCCGGATCCTGACACCCATACTCAAATGGTGATAACCGTTTAGTCCCAAACAATTTGTCAGACTTTTGCAAAGATTCTTCTCCAGTAACATCTACCAAAGACGTTCTGAAAATATATTGAGAAGCACATTTGTTTTCTAAATATATTTTTAAGGTATCCCCTATCTGTCTCATTCCAGTAATCTGTCCATGCATTTCCCCAATAGAGTCAAAGTCTTGTGGGTCAAACCTATAGAACTTGTTGAGTTTTGTTTCTAATATCTTTCTACCCCCAGCTCTATAGTATGTTCTTAGCCATTTTTGTTTTGCATCTTTGTTTACAAGGTTTGGCCTTCCATAATCAAAATCATTACTTTCATAAAAATCAGAATATAGTAAAGATTCACATGGATACGAAAGGTCAGCCCCAAGTCTTTGAACAATATAAACATCTCCACTATTAATAATCCCATTATAAGGACTATGCGCTCTTTGAGCAGTCCCTGGATTTGTAATGTCAACCGTCTCCCCTATTTCCCAATATCTTTCTGTTTCAATAGCTTCTTTGCGTGGAGAATATATTTCTATAAGCAATCCATAGTAAGTATCATTATCACCAATCCCATATTCATTTAGATCAACAAATGGAATTTGAATGTCTCCTGTTGTTGGATCTTGACTTAAAACCTCAACATCTAATAACTTAGTCAATACTGTATAAGCATCAATAGCTTGATTTACTATCTTATACATTATTCGCAATCTGTCTCCTTTATACCAGTTATATGTTCCAACTATACTATTAGGGAAGAGACTATTGACATCAGTTATAACTTGATTAATCTTTATTTCATATAGGTTTACTACGGCATTCAAAGAAAGGTCTGTTTTTTGAACAAGATATTGTAAGCTCGATATTTGAGATTGATTCTTTGAATAAACAATATGACATTTATCAGCCCAAACAGGAGGAGTATGGTTAATGAAAAATGCAGCCTGAAACCGCCTCATCCTTCCAACATAATATCCTGGAGAATGTTCTGCCCAATAGGGAACGTACAGCTTCATGTCTTCACTTGTTTGTACATTACCTATCCTACCTTGTACATCACTATAAACCAGCCCATATTGATGATATGATCCTTGCTTTAGAGATGGGTGTTTTTCCATTACATCATATATCGTAGTTGATATTGCGGTGACATAAAATGGTTTAGAGTCAGAATCTCTTGTGAAATTAACAGCTATAATATAATCAATTGTAGGAGTAGGTGAAGCTAAAGGTTGAGCAATAACCGTTGCAGTTGCCGGAGTTCCTGCTGTAATAGCCCCGTATTCTTCATCAATAATTCCATTGATTGAATCTGTAATCCCAGTAATAATATCTGTCTGGGTATCTCCATCTTTAACCACATACCTTGCGGTATAAATATCTACCGGAGGAGTAGTGTCATAAAACCATGTAGGAAAAACACCTGTTACAGCATCCTTAATATAGAATGTAACAACCAATACTTTATTAATACTTAATGAGGCTGGAAGTTTATAAGACATCCCAAATGGTGGAAACAGAAATACGTCTCCAGCAAGTGAAATTTTTGTATTGGTATAGTCAATTATTGAAGACCACAATTGTATCTGTGTGTCAATGTTAATATTGTCTTTACCATCTAAATAATTCCCATAAACAAGATACTCTCCATTAACAACTTCTTGTTGCATAGCCCTTTCAGGCAATACATCAAATAATTTAGATGTAGCATTTTGATCTGTTTTTATTCTGTTTGTATTGTTGTAATATTTGTAAGAATAATCAAAAAACGAAGACAATTGTAATTCTTCCTTGTCCAATACATCAACTAAAAACCATTCACTTACGTTTGAATCTCTGGCAAATATTTCAATACGCTCAACAATATAATGTCCTGTGTTTAAAACAACTTCAATACAGTTATTCACACTCTCATCGGAGAAGTAACTCCCATCTATCAACTCATCCCCTTGCGGCAAAGCTACCTTGCTCGTGGGGCTTAACACACTTTTGGCATTATCATCATAGACCCAACGATAAGCAAATTGCCATAACTTACCACGAAGATTATTAGTACTTACATCTGAATCAGAAATATATTCAACCTCTGGTGCTTTTAGTGGAGGATATTTTATAGCTTCAATAACTTGTTCATCAATAGTCACATAGCCTCCTTGTCCTGCCATATGTAACCGAGCCTTCTCTAAATCAAACGATCTTGGTTCATTTAACCCATCTGTGTAGATTATTTCATCGCCTATGATCTTCGGATTGTAAACAGGATAATCAGGATCAAAATTAAGAGGGTTAGGAGCCCCCATAACTATATCTATTTGGTCAGTGGCAATAGTGTATTTTAAAATCAAATCATTGCCCTGACTGTTATATACACCCCATACAATATAATCCTCTGTAGTGTTGGTACACCTCATTACGACCTTGTTTGTCCCTGGAGGCAACTGAAAAGTTTTGGCTACCGTTCCTTTGATGTTTTCAATCTTTCCACTTCTACGACTGCGGCAACATAACCGGTACCTAGAGTTACCTGCTTCGATAACACTAGGATCAGTATCCCAATCCAATCCTTCTTTGGTGGGGTCTAGAAAATGTATTTCAGTTGCTACCTTAGTCATCTTTTAGGTGTTGTTTGTGACGCTGAATGAATGGCATCCATGATCTCTGAAAGATTTATAGGCCGTCTTACCTTAGCTGCTTTTCGAGCTTCATGGTAGTATGACCTTTCTCTTCTTTCTTTTTCGTTATAAGCTACAGTAGGATTATACTCAATCTTCTTCCAATGGATCCACTCTTTCAATGCCGGCACAATGTACCTGGGAACCATAACGTCGCCACCATCTGCAATAACCCCAGAAGAAATATACTCCATGTATACCTTATCCAACTCATTATACCCTTGAAAAATTATCCTTCTATTTTTGTGGTCAATCCTATACTTAACATAAAAATCCCCACCATTCGCATTATACATTTTGTCCCTATAAATACCTTTGCTTGGTACACTATAGATTGAAGACTTAAACTCATTAGATTGTTCCCCACAAGAATCCTCTATAAACATAGGAATCTTATCACTCCTAACAATGGGATACATTTTATTGTTCCGTAAAACTGCTATAGAATGATAATACATATAATCATCAGGCAACTCAACAATGCCTGTCAACGGATCAATATCTAACTGTATGGTTTTTAGATCTTTTAGCACATGTGTTTGAAGCTCTACTAATCCATTTCGAGCAATGTTTAGATAATGGCGATACTTTCTTTGAGAAAACACCTCCATATCATCAAACACTTGCATGACGACATACTTCAAACTAACTACTGCGCTTATATCATCCATTTTGAATTACCTTTTTACTTGATGAATCATTTATATCGTCTGAAGGAAACATCCCACTCATAAGCTGAACAACCATCCGGAATACCACTCCATCTTTACCGAACACTGTAGGCATTTCTTCTGTCTCTTCATACCCTGTCAAGGAACGAATCAAACTCATATTAACCTTACTCAGATCATCCTGTGGCCTGCATGGTATCCGTATATTTTGTCCTTCTATGTAATAAGTATTCTCTTTGAACCCTCGTCCATCATATCTTTCAATCTCATCATACACCCCCTCAGCATTATTGGGTATATGAACAAGATGAAGGTTTTTAGTCCCCCCAATCCAAACAGCACGAACACCCCCAGCTTCCGGAAGTTGTAATACAGCAACTGGCAATTCTCCTACATACTCTCCAGCAACCTTGTCCTTTGTGACAGATACATTGAAATATGTCTTTGTAATAGGATCAATATGAGTCCAGTCATGGTATTGGATAGCCTGTCTGTAAAGTTGCTCTACAGTATCAGCAAAGGCCATCTCACAATACCTTTGAATGTCTCCTAGGTGATATTTACTGCTTCCGCCGGCACCACCATCTCCACCCTCAAAGAATGTTTTTACTAGGTATATGAATTGTCCTTTTGTCATTTTTCAGGCATGTTTGAGTATTGCATCACTATCTCGCTTCTTAGATTGACACCCATATTCATAAGCATTCTCCTAATATATTCAGTATGCATGTCTTCCGGAAATTCAGTATCTCTACTATTAACCGAATCATAAACTTCTACATCTGTATTTGGGTCAATTGTTACTGCTAATGCCGCATAAACAGGAAGCCTTAGATAAACAAAATGTACTTGTTGTATGTCTTTAGGCTGAAACTGTATGTACCGGGCGTAAGTTGTCATAATAGGATAACGTAAAGATGGTGTCCTATTAGGATTCATTAATCTTTCGTTAAACTCTGAATCAGATAGCATCTCTATAGGGTACCCATCAAGAGTCCTGCTTGATGAAAAATGAACATAATTAGGTGGCAAATTTGCAACACCATCAGTGTTCACTGTTAATGGAGAAGGCCCATTAGGGGACCCCATCCAAACTTTCATGGGAGAAACATCATCTGATATTTTTTGAGTTATCTCATAACTCATTCGAGGAATAGGCATCCCTGGTTGATACTCTTGTGGCAGCCCATATCTTTGTTTGAACAAGTCAATCTCTACAACCGGAATCATAGAATTAAACTTGCTCACAGAGAAATGCCGTCCAAACTGATCTTTGTTTAGATAAAACTCAACGGCTTTATAAATTTCATAGATGTTCATACTATACCTTTTTTACAACATACGTGTCCGTTTGTTTCAGAGTAATATCACCGGCATTACCGTCTGCGCTTTGCACAAACAATTCTATAGAATCATCCACAGATATGTCCACTGATTGCATGAGGACAGAAGTAACATCAAGAATCATCGTTGATCCATCCTTCTGAATATACTCTACTTGATAATTAAGTTCAGGTGGATTTGACCCACTATCCTTAACAGACACGTGGAGTTTTATTTTCATGACACCGGTGTTTCCATCAACCACAATAGTTTTCTCAAACATATAAACCCCTACATCATTCAAAGACTCTAATCCTCCTCGTATTTGAATGTTTCCAGCAGTGGCAATATACTCCATTGTAGCAAGAAAAACCAAGTCATCACCTTGATTCTCAAGTGTGTTTGCCGGTATGCTTTCATTATGTAATGCCTGCCATGTGACAGTTGCCGAAGAAGCACGGTCTTCTCCATTATATTCTATTTTAAGTAACGGAGAAATTCCTATTGGCCCTGTAGGTCCAGGAACTGTTGAAACAGGTCCTGTCGGTCCAGTAGGACCAGGAATTGACGGACCGGTAGGCCCAGTAGGTCCAGGAACAGTAGATTCTGGTCCAGTGGGGCCAATAGCGCCAGCAGGTCCAATCATATTAGTTTGGTAAAGCCATACTCCATTTACTTTATAATACACATTTCCACTATCAACATCAAGATATAAATCTCCATCATTCCCAAGTGCTGGAATTGGGGCTCCATTGCCAGTAAAAATACTGCCTCCGTTATTAATGTTAACTGTATATCCTCCAATTATTCCAATCATAGGAATGATCTCCGTAGAAACATCAGTGTCAGTGTATGAACATCCACACTCTTCCATGTTGATGTAGTCCACAACCTTTCGGCAAAATTCATCAATATCTTCACCACATCGCTCACCCAACCAATACAGGATTAATTCTCTTTGAATCTCCTCTAAAATTCGTTTTAAGTCTTCCGCCCTCACAAGGTTCCTTCCTTGCCTGGCTTCGATATACTTGTCACGAATACCTTTCAAACAATTAAATATAGTACACATACAACCTGAACATTGAACATCCAACAGCTTCTTTCCTGTAACTGTCATGTCCATAACAAACCATGGACTCCCATCCCATAAATCAACTGTAAGATCATAGATTAACTGTGTTGTTATTTGAGTAATCCACTCTTGTGTCCATATATTTGGACCTAATGTCACAAAAGAAGTTGTATAGGTTGATGGAGTCGGGAATCCACTCCCTGCCGGAGGAGTGATTTTATGAGCCAGAGTTTTTTGCAATGGAGCATAGTTTACCCCATTAATGTTTATATTGTAATTGGTTATGTCTTTGCTGATTAGCTGAGATGAGATACAATTAGCACTCAACTCTATCTCAACCGTTGGCTCATCAATATCATAGACATACTCTTTAGACACTTGGAAGTCCTCATAGTTTTCAAAATATGTCAATGTACCTACAGCCCCACTTTGTATAGTCTCTGTCAAGACTATGGCAGTAGTATTAGTCCCGGAATCATACGTTGCACTAATAGGAGTAACAGGACCATCATCAGCCATGGTGCCGCTAAGCAAAAACAATGTGCCTAAAGCAGCTTGGACTGCAACAGTAACATCTCCTGTAACAAAAACAGTTTTACTACTTGCGACTAATGCACTTAATGTTAAGTCTGCACTATTTTTCCAGTACCTTGTCTGGTAAGTAAATTTGTACGTTCCTTTTACTATTTTACCTGCCGTTGTTACCGGTATGTTTATGGATTCAGTAGTGTCTGTGGATACTCTAAAAATATCTACAGTCCCGACTCCTGTCCCTATGTTGAGGTTATTGTGAAGAACCCCTTGTGGAGTTTCTACTTTCATATATCCTGTAAATTGACGAGTATGATCAGGAACAACAACAGGAGTAACACCTGCATAATCTGTGGTATCTTGCAATGTCATGGACTTCACTTGTGCCCATGTGAATTGTATCAAAAATTTCAAATCGTTATTAGTCATGGTGGTATGAGTTTATCTGATTACAAATATACGACACTTTTGTTCAATTATTTGTTATATGATTAAAAAATTAATCGCCATCTTCTTCCCTTTGCTTGATTTGTTCCACATGTTCTTCTATCAATTCTAAGCATTCTTCAATAGAATCAACCAATTCTTTTATGATCCAATCATCTGTTAAATACTTAATTCCACTTATTATCCCTTTACTTCTTTTTAATTTGTTGATAATTTCACGGTTATTTTTCACTGACATGACTTTATAGGATTAAATTTAACTATAACAAACCTACTCCCTTTTATTGTTTTTATCTTATGAGAGATGTGCCGAATGTTCTTTCTACCATCCTCTTTTAATACCCCAGCCTTTACCATGCCATCTAAAATATACTTTGTTGCAAAAAACACATTGTCTGGATCTTGTCTGTTATCTGGAACAATCCAGTATAGATCCACATCCACTATCCCTTCTATAGGCTTTCTGTTTTGGCTCATCACTTCTAATTGAACAGCCATTGTCCCCTTCTTTTTAATACTTGCAGCAGCAGCCCAATTTCCACGCTCCTTTTGGATGTAGTCATTCAGGGTTGGTAGTTGGCTTTGTATCACATATCTTCGGACTGTTCTCACAGTACAAATATACAATCAAAATTCATTGTTTCGACAAAAAAAAATGCCGGACGAATCCGGCACTCTTAAAAAAAACCAAAAACTACCTCTTTTTAGAAGTTGTCTTTTTAGCTTTAGCACGTGTTTTTGTTTTAGGCTTATTAACTTTTTTTGGGGTTGCTGAAGGTAATATGGCTGGATGAGGGGAAACTTTATCCTTTTCTTCATCTTCTTCTTCTTCCTCCGATTCCTTATCTTCATCCTCTTCAACATCCTCAGACAACGCATCCAACAAATCCATAGTTTCATTGTCTATGTCTTTGTCAAAATCTTCATCAGAGTCCACATCAGGGTCTTCATCGAATTCCTCTTCCGGGGTGTAGGTTGCTTGTGGTTCTACAGGTGGTTCCACCGGGAAGTCATGCCTTTTACGCCCTACGGTTACTACTCTTTCAGGTATTTCAACCAAAGAATCCAAATGTTCTTCCAACATATCCTCCATTCTTTCAACAAGCCATGGCTCATTGTCAAGTTTGTCTAAGATATGAGACTTGGCATTTACTTTCATTGGAATACGGCAAAGAATGTCACCATAAGATCCATCTTCATTCACCAACCTCCATGCTTTCTCTTTTTTGTTTTGAGTCAATGCAACTACTTTCAACAAACCAAACTCAACCATCTGGGTGACAAGTTCTGTGTGTTTGAAATAATCCCTGTTCTCTAAAGCATTCATGAAGTTTTCGTAAAGGTTTGAGCTTTCGATAACATCCATGATCTTTGATCTGATAATGGTTTCGTTATCCCCGTCATGAAAACGCATCCCCTTACTGTTTGCATAGCTGGTTACGATCTGCAATGGAGCTCCACCACCATCTGTAGTTTCAAGAACCATAGCAGTAACTTTTCCAATAATCTTTTTAACAGACACCTTCGCCTCTGATTCACGAACCATATCCTCAACCATAAACCAGCAAACATTACTTTTATTAGGACTCTTTCCATTGTAACACAATGTAGAAAACCCATACAAAAATATTGCAAGCTCTGGATCACGATTTAAGTCAACGCTCCCGGAAGCTGGCCATCTTAATGTTGTTGGGGAAAAAACCAATTGTTCACCTTTGCGCTGGACTGTCTCTGCATAAACAATCGTATATGCTCCGTCAGGTGTTTTTACATTGGCTTGTAGGGGGATAAACAATCCGGGGTTTTTCATCCCGGGTAAGGTTTTGAACCTTACAATACCTTTGCTGTTAGCAATCTCTTTCAACTCTTTCAGCAAACGTCTGCACTTTTGTGCAATACCATCACTGGTATCTAAATAAACACGAACTCCATCTTTGTATAACATAATTCTTAGGTTTTAAATACTTTAGCTCTCCCTGCTAAATGAATAACAGGGAGAGATAAAGTTGTTAATTTTACTTTCAATTTCAATAATCAAAGAACAATCAGGTCTTTTTAGGTTGGACTCACAACAATGTTGCGATTACAAGCATACTGCTCACTTCCAACTTCACTCCTGACGTAATGCTTCACAGCATCAATATCTCCATTGTACTTGATGTACTCTTGTCCACCAGCAGCACCGTCTGTCCAGATTTCATACTCACGGCTATATCCACCTTGCTCTGAGTAACGATAGCCCATAGTGGGAATTTCTTCACCAGTCTTAGCATCTTTGTCCCACATTACAGGAAGAATGATACCGGTTTTAGTTTTGGAATAACCCAAGGCACCGTATTGCTTCACGTTGGAGAAGGTTGTAAGTTTCTTCATTAAGTAGCTGCGACCACTTTTATTGAAGTATTCGAATCCAACGGACATTTCCCATGCTTCTTTGCCACCGAAGAATGCATCTTTAACACCACTACGAGCCGCTGTTACCAGTGTCATATCGGTGTAACGACCAAAGTCGGTAAGCATGTTCTGGGTTTCATCATAGAGCTCAGTACCAAAGTATAGCATAACTTCTGATCCAAAGTTATATTCTTGCTCATAGATAAAATTCCATGTGTCAAAGTGAGAAATACCCAATGTGCCGGAGATATATCCGAATGGATGACCACGTTCAGCACTTTCTGTGAACAATCCTTTTGTTCCGTGTAGCTTTTTATTGCTATTGGTAGTATCAACTGCCAGCGGGTTAGTCACCTGCTCACCAAAGAGGAACATTCCGGAAAACCAGCATGCCATTTCATGATCAAGATCCATAACTGCCTTACGGTAGTATCCCCAAGTCTTGCCGTTAGGCAATGGAGCAATTGTTTCCGTTTGGTACAGATCAAACCAAGTTGCATCATTCAATGCAGAACCTTCGGCTCCTTTGGTTTCTTTGATGATCTTTAATGTGTTGCTGAATTCTTCCACTTTACTCTGACGGCCTTCGGGCTGTCCACCACCTTTAGAATGAGTGTTACCCATGAACATGATCTCTTGACCATCGGTCAAAGCAGGGATTAGTTTGGTAGCACTAGCAGGAACAACTGTCACAGTCAAATCAAATGCAGGGTTTGCCGGGTCCGGATCCACAGCAATGATAATACCCTGAACATCCCCTAAAGGACCTTCAAAGAGTAACTCATCATTTATTCGTGGATAATAATTACCATCAGCATCAAACGGATCTGCTACCGGGATAACTACAGCGGCACCAGCTACAGAACTGGCGGAGGTATCACCATCAACGGTGATGGTTTCGAGGATATGACGGTCTTCCCAGTGGGAATATGTCTGGTTGGTTGCTTGGAGCTTAAATCCCATGGTGCGAAGCATGAAAAAATGCTCATAGCTTTGATTGCCATAACGCCTGAATAGCTTTTTCTGCTTGTCAGGGGCAACAACGTCCATTGTGCTCAGTAACGCTTGCGTCATCTGAGTCGTAACTACATTATCAGCCATTGTCTTAATTTTTTAGTTAGAATTTTTTTTACAATGACCTAACTTCTCTGTGATATTACCTTCTACCGCTTCGCTCAGGGAACAAGGTATCACCCTGCTTTTGAATGCGCTCATCATGAGTGAGGTTGTCTGTACCTGTTACAGGCCGTTGGGCTGCCGGCTTTGTAGGGTCTGTTGGACGATAAAATGCTTGCTCGGCTTCTTGCGTTGCAGCACCACTCACTGATGTAATAACTGCGCTGGTGATAGCAGCGTGATTATGTGCCAAAATCGAAGCATAGCCTTCAGAATACAGAGATCTTAATCCTTCTTTGGTTAGAGGGGTGTTGTTAGCAATGGCCGATTGCCGCAACTGCTCATTGAGTTTCTTGAGTCGTTCTTCGCTCAATTTGAACTTTGTAAGTTCTTTGTACTCAACTTGTTTTGTTTCCTCATTGTAAACCTCTTTAAAGATTGGGACTTCTGCCAACATATCCTGTACAAGTTTTGGGACGATTTCGCCCCATTGCCGGGATTGTTGTTCAACTTGTTGCTGACGCTCACGAGCAGTGGCTACCGGATCCTTGACTTCCATAGGATCAACCTTTGAAATTTCAAGTAACTTTTCCCTTGCCTTTGCTGCATCCTTTGCCATCATCAACTCATTCCGTTTGGCTTTTCGTTTACTCTCTTCTACTTGTTCAGGGGTGTAACCATCATCCTCTGAAAGAATGTTAGTATCATACCGATAACGGATTTCTTCCATAAGGTCGTTTTCCATTGCTACCATCTCCGGAATCTCTGCCATCTCTAAAAGAGCAATCACTTCCTGTGACGCTTTCTGTTTGATGGTTTCCTCTGTGAGGTTAGCTAAGCGGTATGCCAACTTGGGATCAACTCCCTTTTTCACTAAAGCGTTGAGCTTATACACCGTGTCATTGACAAACGGATTTTGCACTTGCTCAACAGCTTCTTTGAGTGTTTGGTTTTCCTGAACAACTTGTTCATATTGTGTAAGAACTGTTTTAATCTCATCCGGGCTTTTGTACTTCTCGCCAAAGTGAGTAGCAAAATCAAAAGTCGGCTCCGGGGCTACCGGTGTCTCTGGTGGATCCGTTGGAGGTGCTGCCGGCGGTGAAGCTGGTTCCGGAGTATCCGGTGTTGGCTCTGGTGCCGGTGGCGTTTCCGGGACTGCCGGAGGTGCCTGGGGCGGATCTACAGGATCAGGACTTTTTGGGGTCATTGGTTCAAATCCGAACAATTGATCCCCAGTCATTTTTTTTTCACTCATAAATATTAAGTTTTATAAATTTAATCTTGCAAATATATAACAATAATTTCCCTTTCCGACATTTTGTAACTATTTTTTATATTTATATCCCTTGTTGTGGTGCTTGCTGTTGTGCTGTGGCACCTTGCATGGCTCCTTGCATTGATGCATCTGCGGCCTTCTCAATAGCCATTCCACGAGTTTCCAACATGTGCTCATGGGTCATTTCGTCTTTTTTCAATTGGCTCTCAACCTGCTCCAACTCCACATCAAATTGATGTTTCTGTTGTTGAGCTGCCATTTGCCCTTGGCTGTTGGCTTGCATGTTCTCTTGCTGCATCTTAGCTCTGTTCTTCTTCTCTGCATGATCTCTATAAGCCAGGTATGCCTCTGCTGCACGTAACCTTCCACTGTCAAGCAAATGAACAATTTTCACAAAGTCCATAACAGAAATACCACCTACCCCTGCTTCTCCACTCTGCTTGCTGGCCGATGCCATGTTCAGAATCATCTCTTTCTTCCCTTGTGCAAGGATTGGTTGTATCTCAATACCAACGTCCATTGTTGACATACTTTCTGATAGTTTGAATGCTTTGGCTGTCTTGAATCCCAATGATCTTTGCATTACTTTATACCCTTCAGGATTGAACTTTGCAATAGCTTTTATCCGGTGAATGATATGGGCCGCTGATTGTTTTTCAAGTTCTATCCATGCTGTGAGGAAATGCTTCACGGCATTGGTGGAAGCGGCATAGGTGATCTGTTGTTCTCCCAGTGTAGTATCTCTTTTTTGGACTCCGGCAACTGCAATATCAGGCAATCCAATAAGTTCTTGTATTTGCCTGCGGTGAAACTCAAACAACTCTACCAGTTCTTTCAACTTCGGGCCAAACCCCCCTGGATAATACTCAATAGGTCTGGCAGACCCGGCTGCATTGCGGGAAGTATAATCATAACTTGCCCCAGTGGTCCCCTTGTACAACATGGCCCCACCCCTGGCACCAATACGGATAAGATCCATCTCCGATACTGCACCGGCACCCAAAGTCAACTCTTGAATGGAGTCCACATCAATGTAAAATCCGGGTCCTGGGGCTTTAGCTTGTAAGTTTCTTAGATCCAAAATAACCATCGTCATCCCATCAATGTGGGGCTTCATAATATCAATCATGGGTTTTCTTACCTTCAATTGATAATAATGAACAGAACTCCCACACTCCGGAGGTGAATTTCTTACTTGGTAGTTTTGATACCCATGGTTGAAGACACAACCCGTCCCCACAACCCAGTATCCACACATCCGCATATCAGCACCTTGCTTGGTAGTGGTACGCAGTTCAGTGTTATACATTCTGGGAGGTTTGCCGTCTTCTTTGTACTTTTCTTTGTACTTTATGGTTTTACCCTCCTCAATTTTTTTTTCTGTATAATAGGAGTAATTGGTTGTTAAAAACTCATATTCCATAACCAATATTCTGGTATTATACCACAAAGGAATACCTGTATTCCCTCCTTGCGGAACTTGATCCGCCCAATAATCATCTTCCTTATTGTAATGTTTAGGGTTTGCTGCATACCCAACGTATTGAGTGGCAATGTCTTTTAAGTATTCGTCAGACCATCCTGTTAATCTTTTTAGATCGTATATGGTGTATTGTTGCAAATACCCATAATAATCAGGATTGACATAATTGCCTTCTCCATAAGAGATAATGAGATTTTCAATATCAAGATATTTTTTCTTTAATTTGTTATCAATAGGATCGTAATACTCCTTTATGGCTCCTGCTCCTCCACAAATAAGATCCAGCAACACATCTTGCATCATATCCTTAGCGTTACACCTATCATTTATTTCTTGAATAGCTGCTTCCATCCCTTCTTCTTCATCCAGCCGCAACATACCGTTCTCTTCCATGAACTCTAACTGCTGCTGATCTTCCGGGAGGTCATCTTCGATAGGGAAAACATCTGCTCCTGCATTCTTGTTGATAGCCTCAAATTCCTTTTTGTATTGCATCTTGACCTGAACCTGGGCTTTCTTTTTCATCTTCTTCCGGGTAGATGCAGGATCTAAAGCATTAATAAGCATCTCCACAGTAGTCTCTCCAAACATATTAAGCAAGACATTTACAAATTTCACTGCTACAGCTACCGGAGTCCAATCAATATTCATTAGTGCCTTGCGCACAAAGTCCTCTTCTTGTGGCATCTCCATGTTAACATCTCCGAAAAAGTATCCCATGTAAGGAAGAACATCTTGTTCTCCTCGCATATATCTACGATTCTCTGCTAACTTAGAAATAAAGTCCGGGGACGTTAGACATAAACCCCGGATATAATTTGAATAAATGGCATCAGCCCATGCAGCATGATACTCTGCCGATAGCTTTACTTTTTCACTTACATCATGTGAAGGAAAATTGTTAATCTTGCTTTTGTAGGTTTCTGTTCCAAACAAAATACCTGCACTCTTTGGTTTATTAGGCATGTTTTAATAGTTTTTTGTTGTTGGTATAAAACTTTCTGATATCAATTGTTCTTTCTCTTGCTTTATGGATGTTTTCCATTGAGAAATCTTCTGCGCCCATTAAACAGCTCCCTGCTGCTACAAACCTGTCATAATCCGTTAACTTTTCAATCCCCGGAATATCCATTGCATCTTTCAACAAAGATAAATGCATTTCTCTTCCGGAATGTAAAGTAAAATAATCTCTTAACTTCCTCCACAACCTTTGTGGGTTTTCTCCAGTATTTGTCCATCCACAATTCTTCTTGAACTTTTTTGTCTTTGCATCGACCTCATATTTCAAATATCCTCCATATCCTCTGTCTTCAAAATGCTTTGCAGATACATACAAGTTATTCTCTGGGAAGAACAACACCCCATAGTATTGACACATCATAATCATATCTTCTCCCCATTCTTCAGTCGTCCAGGGACGGTGCTTATACAAACAAATAAACCTATGTCCCTCCCAGGTGGCAATATCTTTCTCCGAACTATCTTCAGTAGTCTTATACATAAACACAGCACCACCACCATCTGATGTTCTATTCCCCTCAGTCTTCTTTGCACTAAAATCATCCGCCCCAGCTATGCCGAAATCAGTCCTTGATGGTGTCCATCCTTTTATACTCTTAATCCTTTTGTTAGCCATAGACTCATCTGGAAACAAAAAACTCACCTCAAACGGACCATTACGATCATCTACCCATTTCACATCACTATCCGGATCTCTTTGACTCACTCGAATAAATCTTCCTTTACGGATAATATTTCCCTGAGAAGCTAACAATAAAGACAAATCATTAACCCTCGGCTCTATAACATGCAATGGCATCCCATTGTCACTATCTGCTCTGATCCAACATTCTCTGTAAAACAATGGAAACTTACGCTTCTCATCATTCAACCCAATATAATTCTTAGTCAACTCTAAGCTCCTACGTTCTCTCAACAAATACTCAGTAGCCCCTATCAACAAATCATCATTGCTCTTTGTAGGATAAGCTGTTCGCATATATTCTACTTGATCCGCTGTTGGAGTATCTTTTATGCTCTCTCCATATTTCCCTACAAATTCCGCCAACCCCTCATCGGCCGGTAAAAATAAATTCGCTAACCATGATGTAGTCCTCCCACTTGGATTAGTATATTGCTGCTCAAAATTACTATCCTTACACAATCTAAGGAAATTCTCACCCCCAGCTTTAGTCTGCTCCTCAACCGTAGATGTATGAATCACATTTCCGTTGATCTTACTACCCGTTGTCAATGATGGCCGGATAATGTAAAACCTCTTGTAAATATCAGCCTCTGTAGTCTTCCCAACCTCATCCCCATGATAACTCCACATTTTAAAAGTATCAAACGCCTTCTCTGCTGATGATCTTACAAGTATCTTACTACCTAATCCACGGTCACGAACTAATATGCTCCCCTTCCTTCCGGTAACCCTACTTGTACGACTATGCTTAGCCGGTGGTACAAAATATAACTTTTCTTTTGGGTCAGATGTCCCATCATACAATGGCTTCAACCAAAACGGTAATTCCGTCCATGGTGCTACGATATGATTCACAAACACCTCCTTGGCATGTTCCAATGTCGCACTCTGCATCCCACTGTTTACATTCCTCTTCTTGATAGTACGTAAGTAATTTACTGAACTCGCCTTAGTAGTATCACCACACCTCCTCGGCTTTGGAGCATTCATCCCTAAAAACTTATTTGACACCTCCATATACTCCTCAAATAAAAACCACTTCCGATCCCTATCCCTATACTGTAAATACCCCTCGTCTCCCTTCCAATAATTCAAATACACATACATGTGCCCAGGCAAATACGTAGGCTTCCCATTACAGAAAAACCAATACCCATTATACTCATGCCATATCTGCTTCTGTATAAACTTGATACTCTCCCTATACCTGCCAGGACTCGCCCTTAACTCATCCCATATATCATCCAACGTGCTGCTGTTGTCCTCCAATTCTAACAACTGTCTCGGTATAACCTGCCTGGAGAATACCTGATCCTCCGGATTTAAACCCCACCCATCTATTAAATCCCAATCCGGTGGCTCCGGTAACGGTATCCATATCTCCCATAAATCAGGGTCTCCCTCATGTACCTTGCAGTAATGATCAGAGTCCTGATACTGATATACCAGCTCCTCCCACTTCGTGCCTATGTACTTACTTAATACTTCTCCTTTTTGCATAATAAACCCTGTTTTTACCATTCCTCGAGGAATATCTATATAACCCCCGTAAAATCCGTCATTTTACAGACCATTCCTCAAGAAACAGTCTGCAATAAACCCCCGTTCTCATCAAAAAAACGCCTCCTGTTTACATCCTCATAGTACTTCTTTACATAATCCTTCCCATACGGAGGTACAAACCTCTCCCCATACAAATCCTCCCCATTCTCTATCCGCCTAACTATCCCCTCCCTACTCATATCTATGTAGTCATGATCCATCACCGCTCGCATCTCCTCTACTAACTTACCATCCTCATCCCCAACCAAATACTTCTTCCGCAATAACTCTATCCGCTTCTTTAACTCCTCGATGTTTATCAAAATAACCTTGTCATCACTCGCCTTGTCACTCTCCGCTAATACCCCCAACATCCTGTATAACTTGTCCTGGTAAACTCGCATCTCCGTGTAATCATCATCCCGCATTATCCTGCAAAAATCTACCACAAACCGATTAACCCTCCCATTTAATCCCAAAATGATGTCCATATATCCCTTTACAAATCCATCCCCACTCTTATCTATCCCGAATCCTACCAGTAAACCAGCTTGATACCTCCGAACTTTGTAATCCGGATAGTCCCTTATCAATGGACTCTCAGGCTGATATAATGCCATTACCCAGCGTATTACCTTGCTCCGATTTACACCATTGCCAAAATTCCCTACCAAAAAACCCTCCCTGTCCCTTATCTCTGGATATACATCCTCTATACGCATCCCACTCTTCCTTAGTGGATTAAATACGCATACATCAAAATCACCCTCCGTATAATTCATGGTATTCCTATTTTCCTACAAATGTACAACATATTTCTCCTATTTAATCCAGCTTTTTATGCTTTATTTTTTATCTGATTGATATTTACCTTTTTACACGCCCCACCACAACCCAC
>Ga0172381_10001269_pt1 | contig 30029 bp, 25 predicted proteins | sample Leawel6488metaG_FD_119754 | JGI IMG/M metagenome (GOLD analysis project Ga0172381, IMG submission 119754) | Leachate microbial communities from a municipal landfill in Southern Ontario, Canada - Leachate well 64-88 metaG | ecosystem: Engineered > Solid waste > Landfill > Unclassified | place... | reverse complement strand
TCTGTAAGAATATGTAATTTATCGTTAACTTCATCTTTAATCAACCCCATAGCAATTCCTGCAACAGGCGCCTTAATTGGGACCCCAGCATCCATCAAAGAAAGAGTGCTTCCACATACACTTGCTTGTGAAGTTGATCCATTGCTAGAGATTACCTCAGATACAGTACGAATCGCATACGGGAAAACTTCCTCCGAAGGTAAAACTGGCTCAAGCGCTCTTTCAGCAAGTGCTCCGTGTCCAATTTCTCTACGTCCAGGACTTCTCATTGCTTTTGCTTCGCCAGTACTGTACGGAGGCATATTGTAATGATGCATATATCTCTTAAAAACATCGTCATCTAAACCTTCAAGTTTTTGAGCATCACTTATTGTCCCTAAAGTAGTAATTGTTAGAGCCTGCGTTTGTCCTCTAGTGAACACAGCACTACCGTGTGCCCGAGGAAGGAGCCCAACCTCGCACCAAATTGGTCTAATTTCAATTAATGACCTACCATCTGGACGAACGCCTCTATTAGCGATCATTTCTCTGACACATTCTTTCTTCATAGAATATAGAATATCTTCAATTTCTGCTTTTTTATTTGGGAATAATTCAGCAAAGTAGGCCTGTATTTCCTTAGTTATTTCTTCTTCTCTTTGCTCTCTTTCCGCCCTTACATATGTGTCAAACATATATTTGATTTTTTCTGTTGAATACTCAACCACTTTTTCTTTTAATTCAGCGGAAGGAAGATGCGGAACATAAGATTTCTTGGGCTTTCCAACTTCTTCGACTATAGTTTCTATCCATTTAACAATCTTTTTTATTTCTTCATGGCCAAACAGGATAGCGTCCAGCATTTCTTTTTCTGTAATTTCGTTAGCACCAGCCTCAACCATCATAATGGCATCTTTCGTTCCACTTAATGTAAGATTGAGTTTTGAATCTTCTCTTTGTCTAGAATCGGGGTTAATAATAAATTCATTATCAACATACCCTACGACAACAGAACCCGTTGGGCCATTAAATGGTACATCCGAAACAGAAAGAGCGATTGAACTTCCAACCATTGCCAAAGCCTCTGGAGGAATATTAGGTTCAACTGATAAAGCTGTTGCGACAACTGCGACATCGTTATAAAAGCCTTTTGGAAATAAAGGTCTTATAGGACGATCAATCAATCTTGAAGTTAAAATTGCCTTATCACTCGGCCTTCCTTCCCTCTTTTTAAAACCACCTGGTATTTTTCCAACCGAGTACATTTTTTCTTCAAAATCTACTCCGAGCGGGAAATAATCTAACCCATCCCTAACATCTTTAGACATGGTAACATTTACCATAACAACAGTTTCGCCACATCTAACTAAACATTGACCATTACTATGAGAACAATATCCACCTATTTCTGTGCTTACCTCACGTCCTCCAATAATTGTCTTAAATATTCTACTTTCTTTCATCTTTCCTCCAAGTCCTGAATCGGACACAATATATTAACAAAAAGGGGATTTTATTCCCCTTCATTTTTACTTTCGAAGCCCTAATTCACTGACTATGCTTCTATATCTCTCTATATCTTTTTTCTTAAGGTAATCAAGCAAACTACGTCTTTGTCCAACCATTTTTAATAATCCTAGTCTACTATGATGGTCTTTGCTATGAATATTAAGATGTTCTGTTAACTCTTTAATTCTTTCCGTTAACAAAGCAATCTGTACTTCGGGGGAACCAGTATCACCCTCTGATCTAGCAAACTTGGCAATAATTTCTATTCTTTTTTCTTTTGTCATTTTTTACTCCTTTTCTAAATGAGATTATTCGCCTTAATCATAGAAACTCATTTCACGAAGCCCCAAGGTTAAGGTATGCATTTTATACTATCATAATATACTAAATACTGTAAAGCGTATTTTTAATTTAGTGATGAAAATTTTGCACATCAGAGCAATACATCGGAATGTCTTTTTTGTTACAAAATCTTTCAATTTTATTTAGCTCAAAATCAATGATTTTTGTCATCGCGCCAGCCCCAAAACCAATTACCGAATTAGTTTCTTCCATATAATCGATATTATACGAACATTGTTTCTCTGGCAAACAATATCCGACATTCTCTAAATTATCCAACATGTTTTTTTGTCGATACAAATAATAGGGTATATACCCATTAGATTTTAAAATATTTATGGAGAAATCAACCATTTTTTTCGTCAATCCATCTATTTTCTTTAAAAAGCCTTCTTGTTTCAAATTAGAGCCTTTTTTGATTGAAAGGGAGTGTACCGTTATGTTATCCGGTTTTAAAAGAATAGTTTTATTTAGAGAACTAGTAAAAATCTCTAAGTTCTCATTAGGTAAACCAGCGATTAAATCCATATTAATGCTCAAATTAAATTTTTTTGCAATATCGTAAGCATTATAAATATCGGCGATCAAATGCTTCCTTCCAATATTTTTTAAAGTCATTTCACAAAAAGTCTGTGGGTTAATAGATATTCTAGTCACGCCATAATCACTAATCATTTTAATTAAATCAACGTTAATTGAATCCGGCCTACCGGCTTCAACAGTAAATTCCTTAGAAAGATAAGACAATTTTAAAAGAATTTTTTCTAGCAAAAACAGAGGTATACAAGAAGGGGTTCCGCCCCCAATATATATATTTTTGATTTTAGTCGAAGGTTCCAACAGCTCTAATTTGTAAGAAATCTCTTCACACAAACAATCAACATATTTATCTAAAATATTTTCAACTTTGTGTAAACTAGTTGTTCCGAAAGAACAATAGGAACACTTTGTTTTACAAATCGGTATGTTGACAAATAAATCTAGAGATAACGGATCTGGAGCGTAGTATCCAACTTGATTTTTCACTACCTCTTCAATAAGCTTTGCACGATCTGGAGAAACATAAAAATTATCAATTAAATATTGTTTTATGTTGCCATAGCTACCATTATTAGCATAAATGATTCTTGTTGGTCTTACTCCTGTTAAACTTCCATACGGAAGTTCTATTCCAGTTAAAGAAACGCAATATTGATATAATATTTTTTTTATGCAACGTTTAATGTTGCTCTTGTCCACTAAAGATGGGAACAAAAAGTTGCATATTAGAGGTAGGGCATAATTAATCTTCTCATCTAAAAATTCTATCTTCAAAAATGCGTTATTGTTTATAGTAACCTCATATTTAACAGAAAAATGATTAAGCTCATTATCCTTAGAAACATTAATTATTGGAGAAAAAGATCTAATAATCTCAGGAACATCGTTTAAAAATTCTGGTAAATCAACATTCAAATAAACATTGTAACTTTTTATTTTAGAGTTCATATCTTATTGGATTATTTTGTCTTTCATAGATTAAACTGGTTTTTTCATAATGTCCAGGGAACACAATATAATCACCACTCAGCAAAAACAGTTTGTTAATTGATTTAATTATTTCAGAAAAATTCCCATCAAAAAAATCAGTCCTACCGTAACTATCTTTAAAGAGTGTGTCCCCAGAAAATATCATGTTATCAATAATAAACGAACAACTTCCAGCAGTGTGTCCCGGAGTATGAATAACTTTTATGTTAATATTTTCACTGATTTTATAATTACTGTTGTCATCAATAAAATCGTCTATTATTATATCAGATAATTCTCTTTTTTTTAAAAAACATTTCGTTATATTACTAGTAATATTTGGCATCTCATGCTTATGTATATGCACTCTAATCCCTTTTTCTTTCCATAGAGGGACATCAATTACATGATCAAAATGGCCGTGGGTTAGAAAAATATCGGAAATTAACAAACCGTTTATCTTAATATATTCTCTAACTTGAGAATAACTAGCAGAAGGATCTATTAAAATACTTTTTTCTGTGAAATTATGATCATAGACCAAATAACTATTATTTTTTAGACTACCCGATACAAATGTTTTTACTTCTATCATTTCATAACAAATAAAGCTTTATTTAAATTTTCTTGAACTTTATACAAAAAATCTATTGTGTTAAGAGATACTACCTTAATGTCATCTTTTGAGAAAAGTGGGACCAAATCCTTAGTCATATATCCAGAAGATATTGTCTCAATGGTTGCATTTTCTAATTTGGAAGCAAAGTCAATTAAGGTATTGTTGTTATCTAATTGTCCCCTTTTCCTTAAAGATCCAGACCAAGCAAAAATTGTTGCAACAGAGTTAGTCGAGGTTTCCATACCCTTAATATAATTAAAATAATGCCTAGTAACTGTCCCATGGGCAGCTTCAAACTCATAATATCCTTCTGGAGAAACGAGAACTGAAGTCATCATAGCTAGAGATCCAAATGCTGTAGCTAACATATCACTCATAACATCACCATCATAATTCTTGCAGGCCCAAATAAATCCGCCTTTGCTACGAATAACTCGAGCAATCGCATCATCAATGAGAGTATAAAAGTAATTAATGTTTAACTCTGAAAAAGCTTCTTTAAACTCTGTCGAAAATATTTCTTCAAAAATATCTTTAAATCTATGGTCATAAATTTTACTTATTGTATCCTTCGCACTGAACCAAATATCCATTTTTTTGTCAAGAGCAAAATTAAAACAGCTCCTGGCAAAACTTTTTATACTTGCATCCGAATTATGCATTGCCTGTATAACACCAGAAGAAGATAATTCCTTAACCAACAACTCAGAACCATCAGGAAATTTTAAATAGACCTTTCCACCCTCTGGGACATATTTTTCGACCCCAGAGTATACATCTCCATATGCGTGTCTTGCAATAATTATTGGTTGTTGCCAACATGGTATAATTGGCTTAATTCCATCAATCATTATCGGGGCACGGAACACAGTGCCATCTAAAATCGATCGAATTGTGCCATTGGGAGATTTCCACATTTGAGAAAGAGAGTATTCTTTAACTCGCTCTGCATTCGGAGTAATAGTAGCGCACTTTACTCCAACGCCATATTTCTTGATCGCTTCTGCCGCTTGTTTTGTCACTATATCTTTTGTAATTTCTCTGTTTTCTATTCCTAAATCATAATAATCAGTTTTTAAATCTATATAAGGATTTAACAAGATTTTTTTAATTTTATCCCAAATAATCCTTGTCATTTCATCTCCATCAATCTCGACTAAAGGGGTTTTCATTTGAATTTTTAGCATTTTTCATCTCCTATATGAAATACTTTAGCATTATTATTTTTATATATAGTATATTGAAAAGAAAAACCGTTTTCCTCAATTAACTCATTCTCTTCAACAAGCTCCCAATTTGGCATATTATCTAAGTTAGGGAAAAAAACTGTTGCATCCTTGCATATTGTCTTAACCTTTGTGATAAAGGCATAATCACAATAATCGATCATCGTTTTATAAAACATAGCACCCCCAACGATAAAAATATCTTTAGATGGAATATTCTTAAGTTCCTGAAAAAGGGATTCTAAATTTGGGCATACAGTGCAATCATCACGTGTAAATAAATCTGATAAAACAATATTTGTTCTACCGGGCAACGGTTTTGATTTAGGAAGGGATAATAGCGTATTTCCTCCCATAACAATTGTCTTTCCTAACGTGATCCTTTTAAAATATTCTAGGTCAGAGGGAAGGTGAAATAACAAACCGTTATTTTTCCCTATTCCCCATTGTTGGTCAACACATACTATTGCTTGCATTATATAGCCACCTCAATTTTTTGGTCCAAAGGTGAATAATTGTAATCAATCAAAGAAAAATCATCAACCTTAAAATCATAAAAGTTGTTAGTTCTTTCATTGATTTTAAAAATAGGAGCATCAAACTGTTTATTCACAATAATTTCTTTCACAATTGGAACATGTCTATCATATATATGTGCATCTGCTATTACATGTACTAATTCCCCAGCTTCTAACCCAGTAACTTTAGCTAACATATGTAGCAAGACAGAATACTGAACAACATTCCAATTATTTGCAGTGAGCATATCTTGACTTCTTTGATTTAAAATACCGTTTAATTTATTCCCTGATACATTAAATGTCATCGAATAAGCACAAGGGTATAAATTCATTTCGTGTAAATCTTGATGAACATATATATTCGTCAAAATTCGCCTTGATTGAGGATTATTTTTAAGGTCATAAATAACCCTATCTACTTGATCAAAATCCCCCTCTTTATACTTATGCTTTACTCCCAACTGGTATCCATAAGCTTTTCCGATCAAACCATCTTCATCTGCCCATGAATCCCAAATATGTGACTTTAAAAATCTTACATTATTTGATTTTTTTTGCCAAATCCATAAAAGTTCATCTATAGCATTCTTGTAAAAAGTTTTTCTAATAGTTAAAATAGGAAATTCATCAGTCAAATCATATCTATTAACTAAACAAAACTTCTTAATCGTATGTGCTGGCGCACCATCCGACCACCTAGGTCTAACATCTAAGTGACTATCGTCATATCCGTTAGATAATATTTCTCGAATATTGTTTATGAAAATCAAATCGGCTTTACTCATATAAAATACCCCTTTTGTTATTGGATTATAACATGTAATAGGCTTTAGTGTAAACATTCTTAAGTTTAGAAAAACCACATATATTACTTATAAAAACTCAGTATTCTTTACTTATAAATATATACATGGTATTATTTTATCAAATTATGATTTATATGGAGGATAAAATGATTTCTTTTTTCTATGATACAGATAGTGAATTAAATTTAGCTCTAGCTAAAGAATACGGTATAGAAAATAATGCAATACGTTTCCCATATTCTATATGCAATGAAACATTCTATGCTGACTTAGGACAAACCTTCGACAAAACTTGGTTTTATGGAAAAATTAATGAAGGAAATGTTCCAACGACTTCGGCCCTTAACAGCGAGGAATTTAGAGAATATTTTGAACCAGAGTTTGAAAAAGGAAATGAGGTTTTTTACGTAAGTTTTGGGACTAAATTTAGTGCAGCATTTTCAATGATGGATCAAGCGATTGAAGACCTTAAGAAAAAATATCCAAAGCTTAAATTCACTCGATACGATACAAAAGCTATAAGCATGGGAACTGGGTTATTGGTCATAACCGCAGCAAAAGCATTAAGTGAAGGAAAGACCGTAAACGAAGTTTGTAAAATTTTAGATAAATTGACCCCATTCATTAATATTTCTCTAGTAGTAGATGATTTAAGTTTTCTTAAACGTGGTGGAAGACTATCGGCAGGAAAGGCTTTTCTCGGTGGTATATTGCAATTAAAACCGGTTATTAAATTGACAAAAGCTGGCACATTAGAACCTTTTCAATCAATTTCTGGAAAAAATAAAGCGCTAAAAACTATTGTTCAGGATGCGATAGAAAACGCAAAAATTAATTCTGAACTTCCCGTTATTATTATGAATGCTAATTCTCTTGATGATGCTCTCCATATTGAGACAATGATTAAGCATTCTCGCCCAGATGTTAAAATCATTCAGATGGATGTTGGACCAGTTATTGGGACTCATTGCGGTCCAGGAAGTATTGGGTTATGTTTTTTGGGAAATGAAAGACCAGAAAGCAATAAATCTGAGTAATATTTTCAAAAAACACCTTCATTCTTTCTCCTTAGGGCTATTCATGCGTAAGTTTTTTTTAGTATTATCTATCGCTATCCTATCCCTTGTATTCGCTACATCATGCAATTCAAGGGAAATTTATGTATTTTTTAATACTGATTGTATAATCGACCTTTCAGGAAGAAATGCAAAAAATGTAAAGACACATATTTCCTCTTTTTTAAATGAAGCTGATAATACATTTTCCACATCGATAGTGAACAGTGATATTTACAGAATCAACAGTGCCCCCGCATTTGAAATCGTTTGTGTAAATAATAGTACAATTGATTTATTGAATTTGTGCAAAGAGATATACGAATCAGATAATTCTTTTAACCCAGCTATTTTCCCTATTGTAGAATTATGGAATTTTAGCCCAGACAGATACACTGGGATAGAAGTTTCATCCATCCCCGAAGAGAGTATGATAACGGAAACACTTCTGTATTGTTCGTTCGACAATTTTGTTTGGGATAGTGAAACAAATTCAGTATACAAAAAAGACACTAGGTCAAAAATTGATCTTGGAGGAATAGCTAAAGGTTATGCTTGTGATAAATCATTTGAATTGGCTGAAGAGATGCAAAAAGCCATAATTAATATTGGTGGCACGATTAAGACAAACAGTGAAATTACTGTTCATATAAAAAACCCTCGACCTGAAACCAATCAATTTGCGGCAAAGGTAGCTATTCCAGATAATTTTGCGATTTCAACTAGTGGCGATTATGAAAGATATTATTTTTATGATAACTTAAGATATCACCACATATTTGATCCTTCAGGGCAACCTGCATGGATAAAATCAAACGACCCCATTCTAAGTGTTTCTATTATTGGTCCTAGTGCGGCTATTTGCGATGCTCTTTCGACACTAATATTTATTAACGGACTAAACTCCAAAATGCAAATAATATTAAATCATTATTCTAGCTCTGCTTTAGTTCTTTATACAGAGCATTACGAGATATATGGAGATATATCAATTGATTTCCTAGAAAACAGGTATCTTTAGATGCTTTTTTATTGTTATGAATGAAATAAACAAAAAACTGAGAATTAAATATCTTTCTTACAATATTTTTAATTATAAGGATATTATTTTTTTGTCTATCATCCTTATAATATCCGTTATCCTATTTATCAGTTTTTTCCCCTCTATTACAGGACAATATCTGGAGATTTATGTAGGAAATAGCCTTATTGGGAAATATTCATTGGACAATGATCAAATCATAGAACTAAATGTTGAAGGTCCTATAAAAATTACTATCGAAAATCATACCGCTAAAATTTCAGAAAATGATTGCCCCAATCAAATATGCGTTAATACTCCATCTATTTCAAAAACCGGAGAAACAATTCTTTGCGCTCCCAAAAAAGTACTTTTAGTAATAGTTGACGAAAATTCTTCCAATTTATTTATAAGTGGATAAAAATGAAACAGAAATATATTTCCTTTTTAACTAAAACCAGTATATTGTTGTCAGTTTCCATAATAATTGGCTACTTTGAATCTTTATTGCCCCCATTAATTCCGTTTCTTCCATATTTTAAACTAGGCCTATCAAATATTGTTCTGATAATAGCTATATTAAGAATCAATATTCTTTCCGCTTATATTATATCTTTCCTAAAATCAATTATTGTCCCCCTATTTATTGGGAATCCCTCAATGATCATGTATTCTCTTCCTGCATCAATAATTTCTTTATCAATAATGATTGTTCTAATGATTTACATAGGCCTTGGAATACCCACAACAAGTATAATATCATCAATTACGCACAATTTCGTACAAATTCTTATTGCATATTTAATTATGGGAACAAAAATTGTATTCTCCTATCTACCATATCTAACGCTAATAAGCATAGTCTCTGGAATTATTACCGGATTAATATCTTTTTGGATCTACAAATCTATTCTAATTAAAAATCATTTATAATAGACTATTTTTTTTAACAAATTTTTTACTTGTTCTTCTAAATGGAATAAATCTCCCTCGTTTATAATAATTTCATCAGCGAAGATATATACCTCATTCTCTTCCTTCTGGGCATCAATGTATTTCAAAGCTTCGGAATGAGATACTAAATCTCTTTTTATAATCCTATCTATTCTGAAAATATCTGATGACTTCACAGCCCAGATTTTATCAAAAAGATATGCTGTTTTGCTCCCGACCAATAAAGGTATTTCAAAAAAAATTATCCCTTGTGTCTTTATATTTTCTATATAATTTATTATTAAAGGATGAGATATAGAATTTAATTTAGAGCGCTTTTCTGGATCATTAAAGATTAATTCTTTGAGTTTTTTAAAATCAAACTTACCATTGATGTCCGTACACTCAGGAAAATTAACGTACAACTTTTTCAAATAAGAATTATTGTTTAAAAGATTTTTATTGATTAAATCAGCGGATTCTATCTTCATACCTGCATCTTTTAAAATTTTTAAAACTTCACTCTTTCCTGTTCCAATTCCACCGGAAATTGCAATCTTCATAGTAACCCCCTCAACTGGCAAGAAACCAATCATCTCCAATTTTTAAGTCTACTAATAATGGAATAGGGAGTTTTACTGCTTCTTCCATACATTTTATAAGAAGCATTTTTATTTCTTCAGATTCTTCTCTTGGGACATCTAATATTAACTCATCATGCACTTGTAAAATCAACTTGGCTTTAAAATCTTTTTTTTCTATTTCATTAAAAACTTTTATCATAGCTATTTTAATAATATCCGAAGATGATCCTTGCAAAGGCATATTCATTGCTGCTCTAATTGCAAAATTTCTCTCGTAATTATTTCCCCGAGTAAACTCAGGGAAAATTCTAATCCTTCCAGACATACTTCTTATATAATGATTTGTAACTGCAAAATTAGAATTTTCATTCATGTATTCTTTAACTGAAGGATGTGATAAGAAATATTTATCAACAAAATCTTTTGCAATTTTAACGGATGTTCCTATGTTCTTAGCTAAGCCAAAAGGACTTATTCCATAAATTATTCCAAAGTTAATCGCTTTAGCGGCCCTTCTCATATCTTGATTTACAAAATCTTTAGATACTCCATAAATCTTTGCAGCCGTGCTCGTATGTATATCCTCATTATTTTTATATGAATCTAATAACATCTTATCTTCTGAAAATACTGCCAGGAGTCTGAGCTCAATTTGTGAATAATCCGCTGTAATCAATACATTACCTTTCGAAGGGATTAACATTTTTCTAATTTCTCTTCCTTCATCATTGCGAACAGGTATATTTTGCAAATTCGGTTCAATAGACGATAATCTCCCAGTTGCAGTTACACATTGTTGGAAAGATGTATGTACTTTACCAGTCTTCTTATTAATTAATGGTCTCATTCCATCTATATAAGTGGAAAGCAATTTCTTAATTTTTCTATATCTAAGCAATAAATCTGAAATAGGATGGTCTATGCTTTCTAGCACCTCTGCGTCCACAGAATATCCTCCTGATTTATTTTTCCCCTGTGGTTTTATATGTAATTCATCAAACAATATGCAACTAAGTTGTTTTGGCGAATTAATATTAAACTCTCTTCCAGCTTCTTTATAAATGATTTCTTCAAGTTTTTCAATTTCACTCCTATATTTATCTGACAACAAATTTAAAACATTTACATCTACAGAAAAACCAGAAATTTCCATATCATAAAGTACTTCGACTAAAGGTAGTTCTATTTCTCTATAAAGAGATTCTAAGCCTAAATTAATTAATTCTAAATCTTGTTTTTCAGATATAGAAATAAAAAATTGAGGATAAGAAGTTACAGGGACATCTCCCCCCATAAATTCTAATATGTTCTTGAAATTTATGTGACTTCTTAATAAATATTCTTTTAGTAATATATCTTCATAAGGTTGATAAAAATGAAGGTTTAACTTGCGCAAAGAATGCTTTAAAGATTTTACGTCATATACAATTTTGTTTACATTATTATTGGAAAAAATATTTGAAAAGCAGTTTAAAGCGGTATCAAATGAAAATGAGTACTCGAAAAGATCCTCTTTACATCTGATCACATAAGTTATCTTTTTGTTAAACGCAAAATATATAAAATCATCCATATAGAAAGCTAAATTTCCACAATCATTTCTGGCAAGAACTTCTTTAAGTTCGTTAATGTTGGTAATTTCAGCTAATTCCGATTCGTCAACTCGCCTATCAAATATTCTTTTCTCAAAGTACTCTTCTGTTCCTAAACCATCTTGTAATACCCGTTTAGCGTGAATATCTTCTTGATAAATATCCTCATTTTTTATAAAGCTACTTTTTGATTCTATAATTTCTTCCTCTTCAGCAATATTAAAAATCTTCTTAAATCTTGGTATTAGTGCCTTAATTTCTAATTCTGATAAAAGTGAGAAAAAATCACTGCTATTTTGGGGGTTAAAAATTATATCATTTAGATTCAACTCAATTGGAACCGATACATTAATTGTAGCTAGTTTTTTTGATATTTTTATCAATTCAACATTATTCTTTATGATTTCAGATAATCTGGGTTTAATTTTTGAAATATTATCTATAACTTCCTCTATACTTTCAAAATCATCAAGTAATCTTAATGCTGTTTTGTCTCCTATTCCCGGTGCTCCAGGAATATTGTCAGAATGGTCTCCAGCCAAAGCTTTATATTCAATTATTTTTTGGGGAGAAAAACCTTCTTGTGAGAGTGATTCCAAAGTATATTCATGAATCTCGGAAACCCCCTTCTTTGTTATTAATACTTTTGTTGAATTATCTATTAACTGTAAAACGTCGCGATCTCCACTTACAATGGTAACCTGTTCCTGAAATCTTTTAGAAAAAGTCCCAATCAAATCATCCGCTTCATAACCCTTGAAACTAATGACCTTAATTCCGAGGGCAGTTAATAATAATTTCAGTAATGGGAACTGTGTTGCAAGTTGCTCTGGCATTGGTTTTCTAGTGCCCTTATATTCGCTATATATCTGGTTTCTAAACGTTGGTCCTTTTTCGTCAAAAACTGCACAAATATGTGTAGGCCGTTCATTTTCTATGAGTTTAACTAACATAGATAAATAGCCAAAAATTGCATTAGTTGCGATCCCTTTCGTATTGCTTAAAGGAGGTAGCGCATAGAAAGCCCTATTAATCAAACTATTACTATCAATTAAAATTACATTATTCTTACTCTTCAATTGTTTTTCCTCAAAGTGTTTTTATATTTCAAGTTTCATATCATTAATTTTTATCCAGTTTATTCTTCTTAATAATTCTGAAACCCCAAAAGCAATTAAGGCTGGGATTACGATCGCTAATAAAAATATTCCTAGCGCTATTTGCCAAACTGGGATAAGTCCAGAGGATGCTTCTATCATTCCAAAAATACCTACAAATCCACTTGTTCCCATACCACCGCCAGAAGCATTGCATCTCAATCTAAAAACTGTCGTTGACAAGGGGCCTACAATCATACTAGCTACAATTTGAGGTATTAAAATTTTAGGATTCTTTATTAAATTCGGAATTTGCAACATGCTCGTTCCAAGTCCCTGTGCGACTAATCCTCCCCATCTATTTTCCCTAAAACTTGAAACCGCAAAACCGACCATATGGGCACAACAGCCAACACAAGCTGCGCCCCCAGCAATTAACATAGCATCAGAATTGGGGGAAACTGCGGCGATAGAAATCCAAATTGCTGCCGAAGAAGTAGGAAGTGTTAAAAGTAATCCCATTGTAGTAGAAATAACAATGCCCATTATAAATGGAGTAGCCTCGGTAGAAATCTCAATTCCTTTTGCAACTAGATCAATAAATTTAATAAATGGCCAAGCTACGAAAGTTGATAATGCAGAAACAAAGATTACCGTTAAAGGAACCAATAGTATATCAAGCTTTGTTTTCCCCGAAACTAAATTACCTACTTCTGCAGCAATAAGCGCACAAACATACGCACCAATAGGATTTCCTGGCGATTTAACAGATATAGTTTGGCTAGCGAGATTTACCCATGTACCATCGATAAAAGAAAGGGAAAAAGCACCAATAAGACCAGCAACAGTGCAAGTTAAAATTGTTAAATTACTACATTTCAAATATCTTGCTATTCCCGCACCGATTCCAGCACCCATTAATATTGAGGCTACCGAACCAATAACATTTAATCCATTTCCAACAGCAACCCCAGCTGGGGTTCCAGTAGACAAAATAAGCTTTCCTAATTGTTTTATTATTGTCCCAGCAATAAGCGTTACAAATAGGCCTTGAGCCATTCCACTAAATGCCTGAATAAACCACCTATTAGCATATTTCTTAATTTTCTCTAAAAAAATTTTTTTTAAGTTTTTATTGTCAATTAAATCATCATCATGAATTTTGCTTGAATCTGGTTTTTGATCTTGTATAAAAGTAGTTTTTATCTCTTTCTTCTCCATTAATATTTCCCCCCCAAAAAAAATGAAATTAAAAACCTAATTTTTTTCGTTTAAAGCATTAATCAATACTTCCATTGCTGAAATAACTTTCGCACAGTTGTTATTTTTTCTTTTCGGATCAGCCTTAATTCTCATGTGTTTAATAAAATCAAAAATATCATAAATTTCAAATTTTTCAACAGTATTTTCTTCTGCAACTTCTTCAACAATTGAGGCAAATGAATTCGGAAGATCATCCGTTTTTTGAAGGTATAAAGATTTTTTCCCTTCATTGATTAAATAATTAATGATTGTATTTTTGTTTCCAGTGATTGAAAAAATTTTAGATAATTTTGAAAAAAGATCAATTTTTAAACTTTCTAAAAAATTTATCATATAAGATTCATCAAAAGGCTTAAAATAATATTTACATCCTAAAAGACCATCAGTCAAACGAAATGCATCATAATAACCAAGCTTCAAATTAAACTTAATTTTTTCATTTCTCATATCTAAAGTATTCCCTAATTTTACACTTGGTCTTATGTATTTTATCTTAATACTTTTATCTATAACTTCCTGTTTAGGCATTTTACTCATCGTACTAATCACTATTATATTATCGTAACCTTTACGCACTAATGGATTAATCGGACAATTATCATACATCCCTCCATCAATAAAAGACTTACCATCGATTTTCGGGCGATTAAAAGCAGGATAATAGGCACTTGCTAAAATATATTTTTTCAACATCCCAACGGGAATATCTTCCTTGAAGACTTCTAATGGTTTCCATTTTTCCGAAATATTTACTGTAACTAGCGCATAATCAGTAATAGAAGCTCTAAGTGTCTCTTCGTTGATATATTTATCGACTATTTCCTGGACCTTTACCATTGATAGTCCTTTATTGGCAAAAGCCTTTTTCGCCAAGGAAAAAGCATAGGAAATATCTTCTTTCTCAAAACTATCATCAAAGAGCATATCAAACTTTTCATCGTCCACATCAAGAAGTGTTGATGGCCTAACCTGTTCCCAAAGCAAATAACATTCATTAAAGCTACCTTGAGCTATCATTGCTCCATTTAAAGCCCCTATCGAAGTGCCAGAAACACCATCAAAGTGATAATTCCTTTCAATTAAAGCTTTTACTGCTCCAGCGTGAAAAGCGCCTTTAGCACCTCCACCTTCAAGAACTAAACCAAGCATATTTCACCTCATAAGAATTATAAAAGCGTAAACCTAACTTTGAAAGAATGAACTTGATGCGGAAGAATTTTATATGAAGGCTTTAAAGAAGCAAGCGCTGGTATATCTCCTCCTACTCCTCTTTGTTTGCCATCAATATACACAGATAAATTATCCGTAGTTTTTAATTCGTGTAAATGTTTTGCATCTTCAAGCATATCATATGTATAAGGATGAATGGTCATTTCAAAAGGTTTATCCTTTGCCTGTATCCTTATACCACTATTACCTCCTATTTCCAACCATCTCACATCTGTATGCCCCCCATTCTCTTGAGGGTATAAATAATCATGCAAGAAATCTTCAGAGATTCCATTAAAAATTTTTAATATTGCAGCACTGTTCCTGTCGCAATAATTCTCAAATGGGCCTCTTCCGTAAAAAGATATACCCTCCATTTGTTCTCTTAAACTAAAAGTAAATCCATATCTCTCTAATTCAGAAGAAGAAACAACGGCCATTTCCAAATCAAATGAATTATCTGAATTAAAAGAATATAATGTTCTTAAGCTACGAATATGGGGAAGTCGCCATTCTATAGCTACGCTGAGTTTATCGTCTGATGAAAAAATATTAATTCTTTTTGATCTCAATTTTTTCATAGCTTTTCTAAATTTTCCCACTCCCAAAAGACGTTTTATTATAGAAAAAGGAACTTGGGGAAGCCTATCATTATCAATTGTAGCCCGAACGAAATTAGGTTTAAGGGGATCTTTTAATTTTTCAATTCCACAAACGCTTAAACTTAATATATATCCAGTTTTCTTGTCTAATATACACTTGCAGTCTCCAAAAGCAACAATTATTTCTATGTCATTCTCGCTGTATGAACAATTATTGCTTGAGACCTCAGGAAGTTTAAAATCACTTTTTTTAATAATTATCTGTTCGTAAGCAATCGAATGTCCTTTTAAGGAATATTTATTATCTTTTTTTGTGATTATAGATACGATAATAGAGACTTCTTCCCCATCTAAGAGAAAATCGATAGGGAGCTCAATTTCTCCCATGGTAAAAGGATCAATTGAAGGAATCGGCAAAATAATTTCATTGCCTTTTTTTCCATCTAACAACAATTCAATTTTACAATCAAAAATATTAAGGTTAGTAAACATGTAACGATTGTAGATTAATAATTTATAACCTGTAAAAGCTATATCAACTTGTTGATACTGTTTTCTAACCTCGTACAACGCAGGGTTCGGGCTTCTATCGGCTCTAAATATACCATTAAATGCAAAATTTGAATCATTTGGTTTATCTCCAAAATCTCCACCATATCGCCATTCGGTAATCCCATTATTTATTACTTTTATACTTTGATCTGCAAAATCCCAAATAAAACCACCGGCGAGTCTGTCATACTTTTTAAATTGATCCCAATAATCCCCGAAATTCCCCAAACTATTTCCCATAGAATGAGCATATTCACATTGTATGAAAGGAAGATCAATATAATCACTAGGTTTTAGTTTTGTCCCAAAAGGATTCCAAAGTGATACACAGTGTGTGATTGGCTTGTTTTCACCGATTTTAGGCATTTTTTCAAGTTTAGAATACATTTCTGATAGAACATCACTACATTTACCGGTTGTATCTGGCTCATAGTGAATAAACCTTGTTTTATCGATTTTTAACACTTCATTTTTCATGTCAAAAAAAGAATTCCCGAACCCTGATTCATTCCCAAGGGACCAACTTACAATACAGGGATGGTTTTTATGCGTATTAACCATATTTCTTATTCTATAACAACATTCTTCCGACCATTTCCTATCGTTTTTTGGCAATAAGAAAGCCAATCCATGAGTTTCAAGATTGTTCTCCGACATAACAAGTATTCCATATTTGTCACATAAGTCATAAAATATTTTTGGATTAGGATAATGACAGGTTCTTATTGCAGTAATATTATTAACTTTGCACGAAATTATGTCTTTTTCAATTATGTCTATTGGAACAGCGTGGCCGTACTCTGGGTGAAAATCATGTCTATTTACCCCACAAAACTTAAGAGTTTTTCCATTAAGTTGTATATATGGCCCTTTTCCATTGTTATGTGGGACAATTTTAATTTCTCTAAATCCGAAATTCAGAATTCTTCTATCAAGAAAGTTTTGATTGTCAAAAAGATCTAAGACAATATTATATAAATTTGGAAATTCATGTGACCATAAATCTATATTATTGATTTTTTTTAAATAGGAACTCCTAGTTTCACCATTATCCCTGACTTTTACCCTTTCAATATCTTCTGAAAACAATTCGTTTCCTTCATTATTAAAAAGGGTTAACCTTAACAGTAAATTTTCACTTCCTGATCCATGAGACTTAATTACTATATCTCCTATGAGCTCAGCTTCTTTGTAATCATTGCTTAAATTGCTTGAAAAAAAACAATCAAATATTTCAATATGAGGTTTAAAAATAATTGTTACATCTCTAAATATGCCAGAAAGTCGCCACATGTCTTGATCTTCAAGATAGCTTCCTGTGCAATATCTATAAACTATGACAGCCAATTTATTTTTTCCGGGCTTTACAAAATCTGTAATTCTATATTCTTGTTCATCAAAACTATCTTCAGAATAGCCAACAAAAGAACCGTTTAAATATATCTCAGCACAACTATTTACTCCAGCAAAGTTTACAAATATTTCGCTGTTAATGTTTTCTAGAAAAAATTCTTTAACATAACATCCAACTGAATTCTTATCTGCTTTAATATTTGGTATATTAAAAAAATTACGTGATTCGATCGCATAAGGATATCTAATATTCGAATAAATAGGAGTATCATATCCTAAAATTTGCCATTCTGAAGGAACTATAGTAATATCAAAATCAGTGTTACTATCTTCCATTAAATAGAAATTTTCAGGTATATCTTTTGTTGTTGGACAAAATTTAAATAACCATTCCCCATTCAAAGATAAAGTATTTTGATTAAAATTTATATCATGAGGGAATCCCGAACCATATCTTTCAATTGAATTAATATTATAAACATGCGGCTTCGCCCAAAAATCATTCATTTTTCACCTTTCGACCAATTTAATATTGAATATAATTATATCACACTCGGATAACACAAACAAACAATGAAACAATTAAACAATATGCTTCATTTATTAGAAAAATAAATTAAAAAAATACTTAAAAAAAGAAGGTTGAATTTATCCCCTATTGAAAGAGCTTTTTTATCCTTTCCATTGCAATACAAGTGTTTTCGTAACTGTTAAAAGCAGTAAGACGAAAGAAACCCTCTCCACATTTACCAAATCCGCTCCCTGGTGTTCCTACTACATTAGCTTTTTTTAATAAAAAATCAAAAAAATCCCAACTATCTCGTCCACATTCAAGCCAAATATAAGGTGAATTAATGCCCCCAGTAAACCATATTCCAATTTCATCTAGGGTATCAGAAATTACCATAGCATTTTTACGATAATAATCTATATTCTTCCTGCATTGTTCAATTCCTTCCTCGGAAAAAATAGCTTGTGCTCCTCTTTGTATTATATATGAAGTTCCATTATATTTGGTTGTTTGTCTTCTCCGCCACATATTATTTATCGAGAGACCATCTAATCTTAGCTCTTTGGGAACTATAGTATATCCGCACCTTGTTCCGGTAAACCCAGCAGTTTTACTTAAAGAACAAAACTCAACACAACATTTCTTGGCATTTTCAATTTGGAAAATAGATCTAGGTAGACTATTATCAGAAATAAAAGCTTCATAAGCACTATCAAAAAGAATAATTGAATTATTATTTAAAGCATAATCTACCCATATTTTTAATTGTTCATAGGAATATACAGAGCCCGTAGGGTTGTTGGGAGAGCATAAATAAATAACGTCTCCTTTTAAATCAGGTGAAGGCAAAGGGAGGAAAAAATTTTCCTTATTTCCATTTACCAAACGAATATCTCTTCCTAGCATTATGTTACTATCCAAATATACTGGATATACTGGATCGGGAATTACTATTAAATTGTCATTAGAAAACAACTCTGAAAAATTCCCGATATCACTTTTTGCACCATCAGAAATAAATATTTCATCCAAATCAATACTTACCTTAGAGTTGCTAAAATAATAGTTTTGGATGGCATTTTGAAGAAAGATATAGCCCTGTTCATCTCCATAACCCCTGAAAGTATTCTTGTCGCCCATTTCCTGAGAAGCATCCTGCATTGCTTTAACTGCAACAAGCGGAAGAGGTAACGTTACATCCCCAATTCCCATCTTTATTATTTTTTCCACGGGATTATCGGTGCTATATTTTTTAATTTTTCTAGCGATATCTGAAAATAAATAGTTTTCTTTTAAATTAAGATAATTTTTATTTACTGATGCCATCATACCACCTTATTTAAGATACAAAAGTCTTTGGCAACGAGGGCATCTACAAGTAACATCCTTAGAAGTAAAAAATTTAGTTACCTCAGAAGAAATATCCTCGCCACATCCCCCGCAAAATTCTCCATCATAATCAACTATATACGGATATTTTTCAACACTATTCTTTAGGCTTTCATATGTTGCAATCTCTTCTTTTGTTAATTGACTACAAAGATTTTTCATTTCAGTTTCTATTGGTTTTAAGAATACGTCTTTAGATTGATTGTATATAGACCCAAATTCATCTCGAAGAGATTTACACTCTTTGTTCAAAAAAATCAATTGATTAAAATTATCTTTATTCTTATCCTCACATAAAATAAGTTTATTTAAACATTTTTCATAATTCATCAAATCATAAATATCATCCTCAATTTTTTTGATCTTTTTGTAAATGTTATCTACTTCATCAAGAGTCAAAGCTTGAGAAACTTTTGATTGTATATCATCTAAACTTAATTGAATAGTATTCTTTTTCTCTTCACATTCCGGTAAACTTGCACAAAGTCGTTTTATTTCTTCTTTTGTATCTTGTATTTCTTTTTGTTTTTTCGAAAAATCTTTCAAACTATTTTCATAATTAATATATTGCTCTGTATTTTTTACTTTTTCTGAAAATTCCGAATAATTTTTATCTAATTCTTGGTATTTTTTTAATAGTTCAATATTCATATTACTCCTTTGTTATTGGGTTTATACATGTTCTAGAAATTAGCACATTGGGTATATTTTCCTCACTTAACACCTCAAATATTAATGAAGAAAAGGAAGATTCACTGCTGAAATGACTGGTTGATATTATAGCATAATCAGAATCTTTTGCAAACCTAAGAACATGGTGTTTAAATTCAGAACTGATAAAGACATCTGCTCCAACCATAATAGATTTTTTTAGATTTTCTTCATCCCCACCTGCTCCATTAACACAAAATACTTTTGAAATAATTCTTTGTGGGTTTCCTACAAAAAAAAGTGTATCATCACATAAAATTTGATTTAATCTGTCTACAAAAAGTTTTAGTGTGGTGGATTTCGAAAGAGTACCAAACCCATTAAAACCATATAGAGATTCACAAGGATTAACTTCAATTTTTTTCATAAAAGCATAATTTAGACCATTTTTCACATTGTCGATATTTGTGTGCGCAGCATAAATTGCGATGTTGTTGTCAATACACATTTTCATAGCTAAAATTGCAGGATTATCTAGGTCTATATTTTTTAAAGGCGAAAATATTGAAGGATGATGTTCTATAATAATATTGCATCTCTTTTCAACTGCTTCCGCAGCTACACTTGGGGTCAAATCTAGAGATACAAGCGCGGATATATACTCATCATTTTGATTGCCGTAAATAAAGCCACAATTATCATAATTCTCGGCTAAGGAAATTGGGGCAAAGTCTTCAATAATTTTTGATATGTCTTTTAACTTCATTATTTCTCTAAAAAATCTCTTAATTTCTTTGACCTATTTGGGTTTTTCAGCCTTCTTAGCGCCTTTGCTTCAATCTGTCTAATTCTTTCACGAGTTACGTTAAAAACTTTTCCCACTTCTTCAAGTGTTCTTGGTTTATTGTCCCTTAGACCATATCTAAGAATTAATACCATTGCTTCACGTGGATTTAAGGTATCTAAAACTTTATTTAATTCTTCTTTCAACATATTTGTTTCTGCAACTTCCATCGGGGATATAGCACTTGTATCCTCTATAAAATCTCCCAAATGGCTATCATCCTCTTCGCCAATAGGAGTTTCCAATGATACAGGTTCTTGTGCAACTTGTTGAATCTCTATTACCTTACTTTCAGGGATACCCATTTCCGCTGCGACTTCTGCAGTTGAAGGTTCTCTGCCAAGTTTTTGCAACAATGATCTTTGAACTTTAGTTAGCTTATTAATTGTCTCAACCATATGGACAGGGATTCTAATGGTTCTGGCTTGGTCTGCGATAGATCTTGTTATGGCTTGTCTAATCCACCAAGTTGCATAGGTAGAAAACTTAAACCCTTTCTCGCAATCAAATTTTTCCACAGCCTTCATTAATCCAAGATTACCCTCTTGGATCAAGTCTAAAAATGACATTCCTCTGCCGGTATATCTCTTTGCAATGCTAACTACCAATCGAAGGTTTGCCACAATCAATCTTTCTTTTGCTACAGTATCTCCTTCAGCAACCCTTCGTGCTATATCCTTCTCTTCATCTCCAGACAATAAAGGAACCCTTCCTATGTCTTTTAGATACATTTTTACACTATCTCCAACATTTACTTCACGACAAATTTTTTCATAAATCTCAGCTTGAGACTCCGAATCTTCTACTTCAATTATTTTTATTCCCAGTTTATCCATTTCCGAATATATAATAGTCATCTCTTCCGCAGTTAAATCAAATTTATCTAATCTATTGGCTAATTCATCAGCCCTTACCGAAAACTTAGCCGAAAAATCAACAGCAATTTTCTCTATTGTTGCTTTAATTAACTCATCCCTTTCCATGATTTTATCTCCTTTTTATAGCATCTTTTATTTTATTTAATCTAATATTAAGCTCTTTCTGTTTTTGAGGATCTTTTTCAACCATTATTCTATCGATAATATCTTTCCTTTCTTTATCCAAAAAATATTTTTCTAAATAGTTAAGACTATAGTTAAAAACGCTCACAGGATCAACGTGTGAATCTAGATACTGCATCACTGTTTCAATTTCTATTATCTCTTCTTTTAGGTCATAATTATCATCTGACATTAGAGTCCCTATTATCGGCTTATCATTGTTTTGAATTTTTTCATGGCAATACTCCCAAATTCTCTTGTGAATAAGGGTCTGAAAGAGACCATCTATAATTGAACTATAATCAAAACGACTTATATCTAAAAAACAACCAGCTAATAAGACCCTAGCTGATAGGATAAGTTCGTTAACAGTTGTTTTCTTCTCATTGTCAAAAGCTTTTTTGTTGTCTGAATTTTCTTTATTCTCATCTTTCTCATTTTTATAGTTTTCAAGTTTTTCAAATACGATATTTTTATCAATACCAGCTATATTTGCTATCATTTCTGAATATAAACTCTGCACGACCTTATCGCTTGTATTTAAAGCCATAATGCATCGATTAACAAACTTAACGCGTCCTTCATAGGAATTAGTATCAGATTGTTTTTGTATTGTAGTAATTTTATATTCATTTAGTGGCAATGCCTTCATTGTCAGTTGTTCAAATCCCTCCTTTCCAAACATTTTTACATAATCATCAGGGTCCATTTTGTCAGGGATCGTAATAACCTTTACCTCAACACCTGCTAAAGTTAAAATGTCCAAAGATCGCCAAGTGGCTATTTGTCCAGCAGAATCACCATCAAAGCAAACGTATACATTGTTGACAAGAGTTTTAATTTTTTCACACTGTTGCTTAGTTAAAGATGTTCCCATAGAAGCTATAACGTTAATAATTCCAGCCTGGTTCAAACTAATTACATCCATATAACCTTCGACTAAAATTAATGAATTAATGTCAAATCTCTCTTTTCTATATTTCGATATTAGGTTTAACCCAAAAAGGATATTGCTCTTATCAAATAAAACTGATTGAGGCGTATTTTTATATTTAGGTTTATCGTTTTCAAAAATTGCTCGGCCACCAAAGCCTAAAATATCTCCTTGTTTGTCAATAATCGGTATTATTATTCTTCTTGAAAAAAAATCAATTCCATTTGAGTTCATTAACCCTGCATCCATTATTGTTTTGTCAGAATATCCCTTTGCTCTTAAATATTTAACAATTCCTAAATCATCTGAAGAAAACCCAATCCCAAACTTAACAATTGTTTCATCTGATAATTCCCTTTTTCTAAGATATTCAAGAGCAACACTTGCTTGAGATTTTTGAAAATTTGAAAAATAGTATTCCGCAGCCAATCTATTAACATCCAAAATTTTAGCTTTTAATTCTCTTTTCATTTTTACATCTTTACTTTCTGCCCCTATAGGAATCTTAAAGCCTATTTTTTTAGCAATCCACTCAACTGCTTCATTAAAAGTCATTTTTTGGTACTCTTGCAAAAAATTTATTGCATCCCCTGTTTTACCACAACCAAAGCAATGATAATATTTATTTTCCTGATTAACCGTGAATGATGGGGTATTTTCACTGTGAAAAGGACAGCAAGCCCAAAATTTTGTTCCTTTCTTTTGCAAAGGAACAAATTCCTGAATGATGCTTACAATATCTATTTTTTCTTTTAAATCCTGAAACCACTTTTCTGAAAAATCCATTTTTAAAGACCCTTTTTTTTGCTTTCCTATACATTTACGCAAGCAAGCTGTTATTATCCTTAAATAATTTAATATTTCTTTAATTTAATAATTTAATCTCATATATGAAACTATAAAAATAAATTTTACACGTTTTTCGTAAAAAAGGAATAAGCTAGTGAATAATGCAAAATATGCATATATATTCTTCTTGACTTATTAATGCCATATTATGTAAAATAAACATGCAAATTGAAACAAAAGGGGGTGAGTAATAATGACAACAGTTTATGTAAGAGACAGCGAGTCTTTAGATAGTGCCGTGCGTAGATGGAAGAAAAAATGTGCTAATGATGGTACTATTGGTTATTTACGAAAAAAAGAAGCTTATGAAAAACCCAGTGTAAGAAAAAAGAAAAAAGCAGAAGCTGCCAGAAAAAGATTATACAAATAAATAGTCTCAAAAAATCTCCGGAAATCTCGGAGATTTTTTAAGTAAATTTATTCTAATCTTAAAGCATCTACTACATTTCTATTTGCAGCCATTTGTGATGGAATTAATCCAGATATAAAAGTCAGAACAAAACTTATAATTACTAATAAAAAAGCATGAATTGGATTTAAAATCATAACCCCAAATATGCCAGTAGCAACCCCAATTAAATAATTTGCTAAAGGAATAAATAGATAAGAAACTCCAATTGCAATTAATCCACTAAATAAACCAATAATAATCGTTTCAGCATTAAAAATACTGAATATATCGAGTTTCCTCGCCCCGATGCTGCGCAAGATTCCAATCTCCCTAGTGCGTTCAGCGACAGAATTTCCTGTCATTATTGAAATCATTATGCAGGACACAATTAAAGATATTGAAGCAACAGAAATCAATACTTTTGTTATCAAATCAACAGCTATACGCATATTGTGAATAAACATCTCAGATATATCAAAATAATTAATTTTATATTCTTCTTCTAACCCTTCGTTGTAATCATTTAACAAGTTTACCAAAATTGTTTTTGAATTAAAATCCTTAGGATATATCCCTATATATGTCGGGACTGGGTCTAATCCTATACTTTTTAAATACCCGGTTTTTTGTAAACCAGTCATAAAAAATGTAATTATATTTTTATCATCACTTTCTATAGGCATTGTGTGTCCCTTGAGAACAGAATTAGAAATATCAATTCTTTGTGCATTGCATATGTCTGATTCCATCGCATTTAATAAAACATATTCGGCTAAATCCGGCAAATAACATATGTTAGTCCCAACTAAATCAGTAGAAGCACCTGGTTTAATTCTTAAAACTCCAACTATTTCTAATGTCTCAGAATTATCAAGATTATACATATTTGACAAACTTGTTTGACTTTCTGGTATTTCGAAAAGACCTTCGTCATTTTCGACAAAATAATCATTAAAATGTATTAGCTTAAATTTTTTACCTATAACATCGTTAAAAGACAAACTTTCTCTAATAATTAAATCACTGTTTTCATCTGTTAAAATGCTTTTATTTAAATCTCGTTGATAAAAATCAATTTTGAATTCTTCAAGTGTGGGGATATCAATTGAATTATTCCCGTCAACAACCACTACTATTTCATTCTTATTTTCTGGATATTTACCACCGATTACATCATAATACTTAGAAATAAAGTCTATATTTCCGGGAAGTTGATTCCAATGGGGGGGTTCTTGACCATTTCCTCCTAGTACTGTTGTTGCTATTGTCATTGCAGTTGTCGCTGAAGGAACTTGACTAATGTCGGCATATTTAATTATTCCATGTTCATCATAGTACTCTGAAACTAAATTCATTCTTGTTCCATAAATAAAATTCATACCATCAATCAAATTTGTATTTATGCCTTTTAAATAGTTAATTAAATCAGGGGTTATTTTGTTTCTGCTAATAGAATTAGTAAAAAGACTCAATACACTTGCAGGACCCGCTTCAGTGGCTCCTTCTCTAAGCATAATTATTTCATCATCTCTGAAATCCCCTTCTTTGGGAGATCCTGTTAATCCTTGCATAGCATCAAAAGCAGCATTGTAATCAAGCGAGTATTCATAAATCCCTATTGGGACATTTGAGAGCATAGAAGACTGCATGTCTGCGATATAAACATTATAACCATAAGACAAAGATAAAACCAAAGCTATCCCAATAATTCCAATACTTCCTGCTATTGAAGTTAATGTGGTTCTTCTTTTTTTTGTCATCATATTTCTAAAACTTATTACTATTGCTTTTCCAAAACCCATTGATACCTTTTTAAAGGGTATTTCGGAGACATTACTATATTCAGCTTTTGTTCTAAACAAAATATTTTGCACTAGCAATTTACGCTCGCTCTTAATAGTCTTTTTATTTCGTTTCTTTTGCTTTCTAGCCTGTTCTGTTTTATTCTCTTTTTCAATCTTATCTTGTAATTCAGGGATAATTTTAGACTCGTTATTTGAATCATCTATGTTAGTAGTTAAAAAAGTTTCAGAAGTTGAGTACGGGTTCGAATCAGCAATAATTCTTCCATCTTTCAACTCAATAATTCTTGTACTAAATATATTTGCTAACTCTCTGTTATGAGTAACCATAATAACAAGTCGGTTTTTTGATATTTTCTTCAGTAATTCCATTATTTGTAAGCTTAATTCACTATCAAGAGCTCCTGTAGGTTCATCTGCAAGCACTATCGATGGATCATTTACAAGTGCGCGTGCTATTGCGACTCTTTGACTTTGACCTCCCGATAATTGTCCAGGTTTACGTTTTATTTCTGTAAGCATCCCCACGCTTTCTAACACTTGATAAACTTTCTTGCTTCTATCGGCTTTCTTATCTCCCGATATAGTTAAAGATAGCTCTATATTCTCAAAAACATTTAAATGAGGAATCAAATTATACCCTTGAAAAACAAAACCTATAGTTGAATTTCTATAAGAATCCCAATGATTGTCCGAAAATTCCTTGGTTGAAATACCATCAATTGACATTGATCCAAAAGAATACCTATCTAATCCACCTATAATGTTTAACAAAGTACTTTTTCCACATCCAGATGGTCCTAAAATTGATACAAACTCACTTTCCCTAAATTCTATTGAAATATCTTTAAGTGCTTCAATTTTGTAAGAAGGCATCTCGTAAACTCTACTAATACTATCTAACTTAAGCAATATCCCACCCCCTAAATAGAATAATTAAGCCATTTTATCCGATAGCAACTCTCCTCCGAGAATATGTATGTGCAAATGATAAACAGATTGGCAAGCATCTAATCCGGAGTTACAAACGATACGAAAACCTCTATCTAATCCTAAATCCAAATAAATATGACTCAACTTTTTTAAACATTGTGCAAGAATTTCTGTCTGTTCTTCTGTAATGTCCATCAAATTTGAAAAATGTTTTTTCGGGATCAACAATAAATGGATTGTCGCTTGAGGATTAATATCTTTTATGATAATCATATTTTCATCTTCATACTCAAATTTTGAACTAATTTCCCCTGAAATTATTTTACAAAACACACAATCCTTCATTATTCTTCAACTCCTATTAAACCATCTTGAAAGAGTCCCGTGGGTGTGATAGACGCCATCTCCTGTTTACTATCAGAATATACTCTAATATAGTATTCTGAATATCCAGAAAACAAACCACTTTTCTCTTTTCTTTCAAAAATAACATTTTGCTTCTCAAACAACATTTTCTTCAAAAAATCCTTCTCTAATATTTTTGATAACTCAATAATATTATGTTTTCTCTCTTTTATTATATCATTAGATAATGGTTTTAAATAATAGGATTTAGTATTTTCTCTTCGTGAAAAAGGAAATACATGTATCGAAGATAATCCTAATGATTTAATATTATCATAAGTTTCACTATAGTTTTTCTCTGATTCGGTAGGATATCCGACTATTATATCAGCGGTGATAGAAGATACGGGGAAAAATGATTTAATCAATCTGACCTTTTCCTCAATATTTTTTGAATTATATCGTCTTCCCATATCAAAAAGTACAGAGTCAGAACAGCTTTGTAGGGATAAATGAAAGTGTGGACAAAAATTATTTGACTTTACCAAAGCAACCATTAGATCCTCATCTATTCCTTCTAGATAGAAGGATCCAATTCTAAACCTAAAAGGCATATCTTTCATTTTTTCAATAAGAGTAACTAGACTCTCATTGATATCTTTCCCATACGAAGATAAGTTAATTCCAGTCAAAACAACCTCTTTAGTTAAATATTTTAACTCTTCCATCTCTGAAACAATGCTTAAAATATTTCTTGACCTAGCATTTCCTCTAAGTAGCGGTATAGTGCAATATGAACAGAAGTTATCACAACCATCTTGAATTTTCACAAAGGCTCTAGTCTTGTTTAATATAGCATATGAGGAAATATTCTCATATGCTATGTCATTTTTAGTATTTATTGGTTCAATTCTCTTATTTATTAATTCTATACTGCCTTGTATAATATTTTTTGTGTTTTCGATTAACTGATTCTTGTTGAGAACTCCAGTAATAATACTTGCACCCTTATCTTCATAGAACTGAGGGTTTTTTTGTGCAGCACAACCGGTAATAATAATATCCGCCTTGGGATTAATTTTTCTAATCCTAGAAATTATTTGCCTCGATTTTCTTTCAGCTTCTGCGGTTACAGAACAAGTATTAACAACATAAATATCCGCATATATGAGTTCATTGCTTGTTTCAACTCCGGTCTTTTCTAGTGCCCCTTGTATACAATCACATTCATATTGATTAACTTTGCATCCTATATTGAAAACTGAAACTTTTTTATTCATTATTAAATCTCATCATATTTTATTAGAACTGTTATTAGCCCCGTAATAGCCGCAGTTTCTGCTTTAAGTATTCTATTACCAAGTGAAACGATTTTTAAACCTGAATTAGCTGCATTTCTAATTTCCTCTTCAGTAAAACCGCCTTCACTCCCTATTACAATTAATACGTCTCTGTCTACCCAATTCAGTTGGGAATAAAGTGAGTTACCTTTCAAATCCTCATAGCATATGATTCTATTTTTGAAATTTTTGTTCATGTTGAACAACTCTTCATACTTAATCGGTTCAGTGATTTCTGGTATCACGGCTCGGCCACATTGTTTTACTGCATCTAAAATAATCTTTTCAGCCCTAATCCTTTTAAAGTTTTTTATATTCGTTCTAGAACTTAAAAAGGGAATAATTTTATTTACTCCTAGTTCTACCGCCTTTTGTATAATAAAATCAAATTCTTTGCATAAACCTTGGCATAAAATAATTTTCCATTTATTCTCTACTTGATTTTTCTCATGGGATAAGATCTCAGCCTCAAGAGAGTCATCGAGTATTTTAATTATTCTACAATTATAATCGAAACCATCCCCTGTAAATACAACTATTTCATATCCTATTCTATGTCTTAAAACTTTTATACAATGAAAAAACTCATCTCCCTCCAAAACTATAATATTATTTTTCTTTGTTCCATAAAACCGTCTAATTTCCATTTCAAAACCTACTTGTGTTAATTATTATTATATAAATATAATTGTGCAATCCAACCATTATTGATTACTTCTTTTTCTAATGATAACCCTTTTCTTTGAAAAGCTTTTACTACAGAATCTCTATACTTTTCTATTATACCTGAACAAATCAGTAAACTATTAGGTAATAAATTATTTTCTATGTCTTTAGACAAACTAATGAGAGGATCTGCGGTAATATTTGCAAGTACTATATCAAATTTTTGATTAATTCCTTTAAATAGATCTGATTTAATAAAAAAAACATTTTTATCTACCAATTGTTTCTCATCAGATAAAAAATCTTCATTTTCACAAAAATTTATAATATAATTACTCCTTGCTTCTGATAATGTAGCAAAATCTATATCAAGGAAACAGCATTTAAATCCTCCCAGTTTTAAAGCAGAAATGCCAAGAATTCCACTTCCAGACCCCATATCAGCAATAGATTTTCCTTGCAGTTGTATAGTTGATAATAGTTCTAGACACATACGAGTGCTTTCATGGTCTCCAGTCCCAAAAGAACAACCAGGATTTATATAAACCGGAATAGAATCTTC
>Ga0172381_10001268_pt1 | contig 30034 bp, 49 predicted proteins | sample Leawel6488metaG_FD_119754 | JGI IMG/M metagenome (GOLD analysis project Ga0172381, IMG submission 119754) | Leachate microbial communities from a municipal landfill in Southern Ontario, Canada - Leachate well 64-88 metaG | ecosystem: Engineered > Solid waste > Landfill > Unclassified | place... | reverse complement strand
TGCGAAAGAAAGTGATCGCTAGAAGTGCAATATCAAACCCAATCAGCATCAGCAAACCGACCGTCCTCATCAAGCCGACAAGCTCTGGATGACCGATTAGGGACACGAACCAACCGCCTCCAAGGTGGATGGGAAGTCCTATTCCGACAGAGAGAACGAAACTCGCAAGAGCGAGAGCCGCCCAAAAAGGTTCTTTTTCAAACCACGCATAGAATCTTTGACTGATTGTTTGACGTTTGCTCATTTCAACCCCCCTGCTTTCCATACCACACACTAATGAATAGGATGAGAAGAATTGCGAAGGCTGCGTTTCCTAAAATAACCCCAACAACAATCTTAAGAATCACTTCGCTTTCTCCTCAATGCGAACCTTCATCACTTCCTGAACGTACTCAGGCGACATACACACGAACCCATCCTGCATCTTGATGTCCTTATCCGTGACCGGGTGCATTAAAATCGTCCGAGCGCATCCGCTAAGAATTGTTAATGCGATCAAAGAGATAGGTAATAGAAACAGGTTCTTTTGCATCAGGTACTCCCTTCAAAAGTTCTTTCGCTTTCGCCTTCTTCACATCGTCAAGACCGAACCACCACTTAGCAACGATCAGAAGCAGTTGAATGAATCCTGCAATTCCAGCCCACATATCAAGCCTTTTTGTTGAGCGCGAGCTTTTCGATGAACGGCATTATCTTGGCAAGAAAGGCATCGTCCGACTGACTAGGCGTGAGCTTCACGACCACCGATGCAATCGTAACCGTTGACGTAACGATCAAAATAATGTCCTGCAAATGCCCTTTCACAAAATTCACTAAGTTTATAACGATGTCCATTTCAACCCTCCCTTTTCATTTCCCATTGAACTAATAACCAGCCTCTGAAACTTTTCATTTCGTCCTCCAACATCCCTAAAGTCTTGAAACTCTTTGTTGCCAAGAAATGGTCAACTGCTTCGAGCAAGGACTTGATGTTTTCCTCACAAGAATGACACCCGAGATCGTGATTACATCCCATTTCTCACCTCTTAAAATACTCAGCCACCGTTGCCGCTAAAATGATAGAGATAATCCCCCAAATCCAAGCGATCTGCCGACTAATACCTTTATGCCTCTCATCTCTCGCGGGGCATGGAAGCGAGGCCATCGTGAGCTGAAGGAAAGAAATCTTCGCATCAAACTTCTCCATCCACTTCTGAGATTCCTCGTGCCGTTTATCCGAAGATTCTTTCAGAGAATCAAGCCTTGAGATAAGAACCGCAATTTCGGATTCCGTCATATTATTCTCACGAGTTTAAAATGTTGGTAATCTTCGCAACATCCGCATCTGATTTTGCTTCTGAGAAGAACGCGATGGATTGGAATACTCCATTAATTTGCAAAGTCCCATCAGCTTTTGAACCAAGATAAAATGATGTTCCCGCCATATCTGGAGCTGTGTAATTTGTTGTAGTAGAACCTTTTGTTACTTCATCAACATAAATCTCTGCGTTCGTTCCAGCGGTTGCTCCATAAGAGATTCCAGCCATTACATAACTTGTATTTACAGCAGGGTCGCTTGCAGCAAGAGCGACATTAGCAGCATCGTCAGTCCCATTTGGTCGGTATTGAAACGAATCTGATGCGACAACGAATGCCATATCTACAATGTCTGCATCACTGTCTAGTAAATACACAGCTTCTGTTTGTGCTGACGCTGCCCATTCTGGTGCGTATTTAATAAAACATGATTCTGTTGCTCCAGTCCTATTTCCAGAGATAGGATACTTAAACACCTCTGCGCCTCTTGTTAAAGATGTGTCCGTGGTTGGGATAAGAGATGAGGCGTAAGGAGCTACTTCTAACTGTGCGCCCCAAACTTCCAAATCATATGCTCCGTCAGCAACATTGGACATAATTCCAATACTCTGTTTACCATTTCCAGCACCCGCACCATTAGTTACAGTAAAAGAGAATCTCCTCCAAGAAGTAGTTGCCGTTAAATCACTTGAAAAATTATCAAGAACAAGAGCATGAGTATTTTTAATCCTAAACGTGCTGGTTCCTGTCTTTGTTTTAACATAGATACTAACTGTCAATGTCTTATTTTCTGAACCTCCACTTATGCTAATATCTTGAGTAGATGCACTTGAGTAGATTCCGCTTCCTCCAGCATAAGTTAAACGAGAAGCAGTAAGTGCCCCATCTGGGGCGATATCATCGTTATCTCCAAAAGTAACAGGCGCAGTATTTACCCAAGATGTACCTCCTACATCATTAGACTGAAGACATATATTTGTTCTCGCCCCCTTAATCATCACGCCACGCATCGCATGAAATCCAGTCTCGTCATAATATCCACCCTGAAACCTTGGGACATCACTCGTGGTTACAAGTTGAATAACACCACTAGCATCTACATAATTCGAAGGAGCAGATGCAGAACGAGTAGCGGTGAACGTGGCAGTCCCAAGGCCTTTTGAATAGTCAGCCCTGAGAATATTGCTTGGGTTCCTGTCTTTATTCACATTGGTAAAATCTTTAAAGAAAGTGAGATTCCCTAAAGCGTTAAGCTTCCTTTTTTTACTAGCTCTTGAGACTCCCTCTTTTTCACCTATTGGGAATGTGTCTTTATTAAAAAGGGAAACGTCCGCGAATAAAAGAGGGCTAGCGATCAGTAACGAAATGACAAGAAATAATAGTCTTTTCACAAAATCACCCTATTTTTATATGTATTCCTGATAAGTGACGTTTACGGAATCCTGGCTAACACCCGCCGCGCTCACGCTAGAATCAACATAGACCGATGACAGATTATCCACAGACAAAGTCACGCAATCACTAGCCCCCAAAGTAATCCCGCTTCGCCCTGATCCTCTAGCTGAGACGCTTGCTCCCCCAACCGCAATCACTCCTGTATTATCCGCTGAAGCGCAGACAATGCACTTTGCAACAGGAATTGATGTAGACGAAAGTTGGACTGGAGTGCCCGCTGTGGTAACAGTCTTTGAAAGATTTCCGATAGACTCATAGCCGCCTTCAAGAGTGATTGTTGTCGGGACTTTTGAACCTTCCCTAGTTACTGCTAAAGCACTTCCGCAAAGCACCATTAACCCGATCAAAACAAACGCTAATTTCTTCATTTTATTGCTCCTTTTTTATGTGTTAGTGTGTTCGTGCCATTGCATATCAAACCTGAACAATTATTTCTTGGCAGTACGCCGCCAAGTGACCGATTAGAACAACCTCCGCATACTTCGTGTCTGGGGTATCGTCATCGTCGATAGCTACGAGGCAAGAGATTCTCCCACCGACCGCCGCAGTTCCAGCCTGAACGTAGGACGTTGGTGTGAACGCAGAGAGACATCTGTTCTTCAAATCAAACCTGAACATCTGATTAATGGCCGAGGCGGTGTAGATGTTCATGTATGCAAACTTCCCTTCCATGTCGCAAGGAGAGTTATCGCCACAGGAGCCAGTATTCGGAAGCAACACGTTCCCATCATAGACGATAGCATTCTCCCAAGTCCCATTAGTCCCACCAGAAATATCCAAGCAATCAAGCGTGACTACTCCAGCTCCACGAAAACAGTACACCCAAGATTGTTTTGAGTTTCCAGAATCATCAGGTTCAATACCCCAAGCGGGGAACATCATGCATCCTGCACCAACAGCACCGCCAGCATTCCCGAAGCAAGTGGTTGACCAAGTGTTCGCCGAAAGGTTCGTAGTTCCGTTGTTGTACGCCTGAGTTGAATAGTTGTAGGTTGCGATGGCGTTTGCATAAACAGTTGAACGAAGCAGAACAAGATTCGGGAGTTCAATCACATACTTCGCCGTATCGGAAGGTTCAACTGCCCATGCGGCTCCAAGAGTATAAACAGGAGCGGTTCCAGCCCCACCAGTATGGGAAGCGATAACTCGTCTTTGGTTCACGGCGGTCGGGACAGCGGTATCCTCGACTATGCGAATTTGGAAGTTTCTGAAGCGGTTTGCTGTAACTGCAAAATCTCCACCAGCGGCTTGGCCTGTCAAAGTTCCTGCGGCGGTAGCTGTAGCCGTAAGACAATACTTCGCTCCCTCGACTGCGCTTGCGTCATAAGTCCCAGCCCCGACAATGAATCCTTCTCCTGGGGCTCTATCATAAGGGACGTATCTCTCGTCTAACGCACACCCGCAAGAATCCGTGGCGATCGTTACCCCTGTCGCCGCCATATTTGCAAATGTGTTCGTCACAACCTCTAAAGACCGCCATTGCGTGGTCCCTGTCGCACCGCTAGAAAGATGCATAATCCTTCCACCGAGGATTTCGTAAGTGTCTCCATTAGCGGGAGCAAAAGAGAGCGGAGTGTCCAGAAGGAGTGTCGGAGTCGTTCCAGAAGTGTTTCCTCGAATCCAACGCTCCTCGATAAGCCCACGGCCTCCCGCTGAATTAAACACGATCTTGACTCGGAACCCAATCTCCCCGTCAGCGCCACGGGACGCAAGCATATTTGTGCCAACCGCAGTTATTGCTGTAGTTGTCACTATCGAAGATACTGTGCTTCCAACTCCAATGCTTCCGTTAAGAGAGAACGAAGGAGCGAACATATCAACCGAGCCGGCTCCGATTGCCGCAAACCCAGCGGCTGTGGCCATCGGTTGCCAACCCTTAGTGTGAGCGTTGAAGCGATTAATGATCGATGCTGAAGCGATTTGATAAACAAACGGCATCCGCTCTTTCGTGTTCCTGTGGTCAACGCAAGTTCCGCCACCGGCGGCATGAGCATTGGGAGTGTTAAATATCCATCTCCACATCGGGAAATCAATTAGATGTTTGAAGTTATTCGCCATATTATGAAATCCTTCCTCGGCAACATAATGCCCATGCGGTTAAATTCGCTCCAAGAACCATGTCCTGAGCTTGTGGAGTGTTTGTGACACCTACGTTTGCGAGAGTTGTGAGAGTTGTTAGGGTGGTTAAAGTTGTGGACTCTAAGATAGCTGTGACCCTGTTCCTGTAATTCGCCATGTCGATTGTTGGATTCAAAAGTTGCGCGTCGATAAGCCTACGAATTGATATCGTTAGCTTATCTAAAAGAATAATAATGTCACTTATCGGGACAATTGATCCATCTTCAGGATTTACAATATATCCTTCTGTATAATTCTTTATTTTTTCCATTATCCGCCCACAGGTGTAGTTATTAAAAGATAGCCTAAGCAGACCATAGCTACACAGGCCATCAGAAATATGAACTCGTTAAAGAACGTGTCGGAGAGTTTCATTCTGCGTTACTCACAGCGTAAACTGCCGCAATAAAAACAAAACAAAATAAGATTTCCATATCACTCTCCCTCGATTGCTCGTCTTGCTAGTTCAGAGGCCCCAAGAGTTAATGACCTCCCGACTCCTCTTCCTGCTGGGGTGTCAACTATCTTTCTAAAAATAGCGGTCTTAGCTCTAGGAGACAAGGATGCCATTAAAAGCGCAGTCCCGAGCGCGGGGTTTAGTCCGTTCCTGTCACCAAAGCTAGGAGTCATGGCACCGCCTCCCGCCAAAGCTATAGTTGCTGCGTTTCTAACCCACCCGCCGCGCTGAAGGTCTTTCTCTGGATATTTCTTCATCAGATTCGAATACTTCAAACTCTCTTTCTCGAACTCTGGAAACCCTGCTCTTGCAGCAGCCTCATCAACTCTTCCAGATACTCTCGCTCTCTCGCCTTTTAAGATAAGATCCGACTTAGGAGCCTTCGGGCCTTTCGCAGGGGAAAGAAAATGCCCTTGAGTAGCCTCTTGCGCATAAGCTGCCTCTCTCCCCATCTGCTGCTCAAGTTGTCGCATTTCATCGAAAGTGAGAGGTTTCTTTATAGCCGATAGTTTATTTCTTATTTTCATAAGAGCTTGACGTTGCGGCCCGGACTCAAAAGGAACTTTTGCAATTTGATCGTCAATCCTCTGAATAATGTCATTCTTAGAGAATCGGATAAAAGGAGCTTTTGCTTCGACCTTAGAAGCAATTTCTCCGATTCTGCGGCCTGCCTCTTCCCTGGCTTTCCCGCCTAATTGCTTATTAAATCCAAGAAACGGAACCCTAGGAAGTCCTCTAAAGAGAAGTTCTGTTCCTGCTGTCGCTGCTGCCTCTTTAGGAATCATGGATAAATCAGGTTTCATTCCTCGCGCTGATTTTATTCCCTGCCTGACTACTTGCCCAGCTGTCGCTCCTGCTACGGGAGCCGCTACTCCCGCTAAAGGATTAACAGTTTTAATAGCTCCTCCGATAGCCTGCCCCACAGCGGGGAGTAAATCTTCAGCGGGTTCCTTTGTTATCAGTTCATAAATAGCCGCAGGAGGAATAGAAGACGTGAGAGCAAGCTCTTTAGTGGGAAGGCCCATAAACTTTGATCCAGTCCCGAATCTCCCGAACTTCTTGCGCATATCCCATTCGCCGCCTTTGGCGTAAATGGAATTATCCCCGCCCATCTCAGGAGAATCCTGTTTTGCTTTGTAAGTTATTCTCCCAGAACTTCCTTTGTCTTTATAAACAATCGGCATATAGACCTCTTATGTGATATCGGCTAGTTGTCCGTTAATCATAGCTTCACCCTTATAGCCAGACTTTATGGCTTCATCTTCCGAAGAGAAAGTTTTTATCTTTCCAGCATTTGACATTGCTCTGCCAAGAGTAGGAATGCTTTTCCTAGAAGGCTTTTCAAATAATCCGAGCTTCATCCCGAACTCATCCTGAAATAATTGATAGTCTCTCTTTATCCTGTCGTCAGATTTCCCCGCAGTCTCAAGAAGCACATCAATCCTTCGCGCTTCCATCGGAGTTAAAGCTTTCCCTCCCTTTGTAAAAGGAATATTAGACTTCAACCCAGTGGTCTCGCTTTGAAATCTCTCAGCAATGGGGTCTTTAGAAACCATCCAAGGAGAATTCGAGTCCACAGCTTTCTGCTGAAGATAATGCGCAATATCCCCAACGAAAGGAATCGGCTTCAGTTTTTGAGCTAATCCTCTTGGTTGGGTTGCCCCGCCAGCAACCATCTGCTGAAGATTTTCGAGAGAATTCAATACAGTCTTTCCGGAAGAAGCTGCGTCTATTTCCTCCTTCGTCAAAGGCTTTGCCAAGCCCCTAGCTTCGGACTCCATACCAATCCTAGAAGCTTTCGCTTCTGGAGTTTCTTCTTGCCGCATGGAAATTCCGCTCGGGGTCATGGAAGTTTTCCACCGATAAGGATTTTGATTAGAACCTACTTTTCGCAACGCCATAAATCCTCCGTTATGAAATTAAAACAGGAACGCCGTTTTGGATGACATATCTATCACCAGTTGAATCATCTTCATACTCTTCGCCTTCTTCGTATCCCTCATCGGCCTGAAGCCCTTGCACCTGCCCATTGGCCATAGAGTTATACATTTTCGCTTGAGCCTGATAGAGAGGAAGTTGCGCCTTCAACTTTTCAAGCTCTGCCATGGTCTTCATATTCGATAATGACTGCTCTTGAATTTTGCTCTGCCTATCCTGCCCTGATTGATATCCCTCTACACCCATCTGAGCCGCTTCCATGGCCCGTGCGAGAGTGGATTTCCTCGGTGTTCCTCGGATGAATTGAACATTTCCCATATTAGTATCTCCTCGCTTCAGCTCTGTAATCAGAAAGAGTTTTCTGAGAACTGTTTGTGGATTTATTCGCCCCCTGAAGTGAAGCCAGCGCTTGAGCTAGAGTGCTTTGAGTCCCACCGCTACCTTGCCCCCCTAAGGATTGACCGGCCATAGAGAGCATAGACCCAAGAGTGTTAGACTCCTCTTCAGGATATTCATAAAGAATCGGCATCGTGGCGTTGTACTCGTTGAGATCAAAATTCGCTCTGGTGTTCTGAATACCCGCGCCTCGCGTTATTTCTTCGGGTTGTTTGTAGAAAGCTTTGTTTATGTCTTCCCTCCGAGCTTCTAAATCAGCGATAGAGAGTTTATCCAAGAAATCCGCCGTGGTATCTCCGTAATCCTCTTGCGCTTGTCTCTCAATCGAGACTGGAATCCCGCCTCTAAGCCCTTGCCCTGAAGCTTGCGAAGAGCGCACATCACGACCTTCGTCGTACTGCTCCTTTAGATCACCAAGCCCTTGGCGTTTCCGAGTCTCGTACCATTCAGGCTGAAATCCTACTTGACCTTCGCCCATGGCCCTACGTTTAAGCTCCGGGAGATAAGCAGAGGCTAAATCCTGCATCTCTTTGGAGCCGTAACCAACCTCTTCTCCAGAATACGGACGTTTTCCAGTATAGGCTGGCTTCTGAATCCATGACATATTCGCCATCGGATTATTTGTTTCCTGCTCTTTACTGCCCCCTCCAAGAAAATCCCAGAATCCCATGTTAAAACCCTCCTGTAGAATTATAAGGAATGTTTTGAATGCTTGGAGAATTTAAAACTCCACCGCTTCTATTGCTCATTCCCCTTTTATTTAATAAGTTCTGGAAAAACATATTCGCTAGAGATGACATCCCTTCACCAGAGTCTTCTCCCATGCCTCCGAAGACTCCGCCCATTCCACCTTCTAGCGCAGCTTGTCCGATGCTTCCAAAAGTCCTTTTCTTGCCCGTCATTGCATTACCTGCGCCCATTGCTGCTCCAGCCAGCATAGGCATTAAAGCTTGCCACATAAATCCCCCTTTAAGCTGCACCCATTACAGTTTTATAAATTGTTCCGTCAGTAGTGCGATAATAAATCACAGGAACCCCGCTCTCCTCAGCAATGGTGTACCGTGTTTTTTCTAAAGTATCAGCCGTGGGAGCGACTGTTCTCACATCCCCGGCTCTGATATCCTGAAGAGAGAGATTATCCCTCAAGTCTTGAATGACTTTCTCCACGTCTTCAAAGGATTTTACTTTCTCGAATTTCTTAATCATGAACACGCCTCTAGATCAATACCCTGCTCTTTTAAGATTGCTTTTCTCAAAATACCTGCTATCATAATCACATGATTAAAAAAATATGCCAAATCTGCTCGAAGGTCTTTTATGTATTCCCGTGTAGATCTGAAAGCGCAAAGTATTGTTCGCACAAATGCGAGCATTCTGGAATGCGCGGGAAAATTCCTCTTCAAGTTTGTAAAACATGTGGCAAGAGTTTTTTTCTCAGAAAATCCCTCGTTGACCTTGGGCGTGGACTCTATTGCACAAGAAAATGTTTTACTGTATCCAGAATTGGGAAACCCGGAGGAATGCTCGGCAAGAGGCACTCGGCAGAAACTCGTCTCCTGATGTCCCAAAAAAGCAACCCTTGGAACAAGGGTACTAAGGGTGTTATGAAGGCGTGGAATAAAGGAAAAAAACGCCCGACATTGTCTGGAAAAAATCATCCGATGTGGCGCGGAGGAAGAAAAAAGTCTCAAGGATATTTTGATGTCCACTCCCCAGAGCATCCATTTAGAAGCAAGACTGGCTATGTGCGAGAGCATCGGATTGTTATGGAGAAACACATTGGCAGATTTCTGAATCCGAAAGAAGTGGTTCACCATATTAATGGGAATAGACAAGATAATCGCATTGAGAACCTTATACTGTTTGGAGGAACTGGCGATCATCTTAAACACCACGCTTTTGTTAATCATTTAAAGAAATCCCCTGTTCGGCTAGTATCCCACTAAGCTTGTCTGCATCGCTTTGAAGAATTATTCCACCAGAAACAAGCCCTTCGAGTAATTGCTTAAGTCCTGCGTACGGAACCCCGTTGGCAACGCCTCCTGTGAAATTTTTGTATGAAATGAGGGCATTGATGGTGTAGCTTACTGGAGCAAGCCTTATCATTTCCGAAGCATCAAACACCTGAGCTTCTCTTGCAATCGCCAGCTCAGGATTAAACCTCTTCACCCAATAATCCTGAGAACCAAGATATTCTTTAGTGAATACCTCAATTTCAGCTTCAGATGGTTGAGGTTGCTGAGAATGCCATCCGCAAATAATCATCTTCGGATTCTCAGATAAATCCCCTCTGTTCTGCTGGCAGGTATCTGCTATGTTCCCATACTTCCACTCTAAGACTTCAGAGAGTGGAACCTCCGAGACTTCAGCAAATAGAACCCCGACAGATAAAAACATAATAGCCGAGATAAATAACACTCCTGCGATAATGAAATTCCTCTGAATTTTATAAATCTTATCTACGTTCATCGAGTTTCCTCCGTTAAAGTTAGACCGGAATAGAGTTTCCCTCCAAGGACTCTTGTTCCACCGCCATTAAGAGCAATGGCCCCTGTGTCATTTCCGGCCCTCACGTTGAAAGTATGTTTCCCTACTGAGAGGCCAGTCATCCTAATCTTAGGAAGAACTATTGGGGTCGGGTAATATGCTGGATTACCATCAGTTAATTGTCCTCTGGCGCAAACAACTGGATTTTGATCTTCATCTTGGAATACGCACAATGAGGCAACGCTACCAGTATCCGTAACCTCTCCCAAATGGAACATCCCATCAATCACAATATCATTATTAGCCGACACGATTGTGATATCCCCAGATACGATTAACCCACCCTCAGAACTCGTCGGAGGAGTATCATCATTGGGAATAGTGGTTGCGAAAGTTGCGTATTCGTTAGTCGTTATCAATTTCCTCTGAACAATCTTCCCAAGGGAACTCACTCCGTAGGTGTCAGCGGATACTAGAGTGGCTGTCCCAAGAGCAGTTTTCACTTCTCCGACACGCCTATAGTTCGTCGCACCAGCAGGAGCAGAAGCGGAAGTAGATAAGAGAATCGTTGGGCTAGTCACCCCATCCACATCAGCCGTAGCATAAACATAGTAGGTGGTATTCGCAGCTAACGAGCCAGCGTCAAGGCCATGCACACCAGTGAGAGAATTCCCTGCCGTGGTTGGCACCGAAATTGACGCCGCTGAACTTCTGTATTCTCCGTTAATCCTAGCAGACCCTGGGAGAACATAGACGCTCGTCGCATCCTGAGTGACTGGATTTAAACCACTCGTCCATCCACTCTGACCGTTAGAAAGAATATCCCCTAAATCCGCTTCACCTGTGGCGTCAGCAATATTACTGAATGGCCCAGAAGTACAAGAGGTTGTGCGTAGGTCGGTAACAGTGTTAACAGTCGTTCCGTCAGAAGAAACTCGCGCAAGTCTGATAGAATTAGAAGCCACCGCAGGAGTTGCCCCTCCGATAGAAGCTTCAGAATACTGGAAATCTCCGTTCTGGTCGATATCCACCCACGTCCATTTAGAAGCGGTGTAAGTCTTTGGAGTGGCGGAACTCTTCACTACTCTATAGCCCATAGGATACGCCGTTCCTGCTGAGATATTTGTAGTAAGACTTGCCCCAGTGACAGGAAGAAGCCCAGTATAAACAAACTGGCAAGACGCGCCCTCGTAAGTCCTGACCCTTGGATTGATTTCGTCAGCCATATCCGCTTCTGTGAGAGTGTCATTCTCGATGTTGTCAGTCTGAATCGAAGAATTCACTTTCTGATAAACTCTATTCAAGTCCGTGTTGTACTTCACAGCCGTCAAATCCGCAGAAGTCGCCAACTGATCGAATGAAACGGTTCCTGCTGACACGCATTGACTACCAATGACTAGTAATGACATCAACGTAATGATGAATTTTTTCATCTCAAACTCCCCTGTTTTCCTTTTTCGTTCTTGCGTAGTAATCCACTTCCCACTCCGCAAGTTCTAAAGAACCGTTCATGATTTCGTGTTTGAATTCGACTTGGACTGAGCTTCCTCTTCCGTATTCTTCGTGGATATGCCCACATTTAATAACGGAATCTTTCACCATAGACGTTTCTGATGTGTTCTGATTCGCAGGGTCTTCCAAGAGAATCCTCTGCTCGATTGGATGCCCTGATAACTGATCGACATTCACAATGGCTTCTAGTTGTCCTTGCCCTGCAAGACTGCCCTCTTGTTTGGCTCTTACCCTCAACATCTGATATCTTTTATCATATTGAATATCACCTTGGTTTGCGAATCCTGACTGCAAGTGGCACTTCATCGGGGTCGTGTGAATATTCAACCCCTGCATTGGAAGAACTAATCCTTGAAAGTTATCCGCTCCACCGCAGTAGAGAAGTCTATCGTCCTTATCATAAAGCATTGACGTTACATTCCTCTGAGTATGCGGGCCATACCATCTATCACCAAGAATATCGTATCTCCACCAATGATATTTATCGCTAGAAACCGCTTCCCCTGACTCAAAGCAAATATCGTAGTACCGTTCCTCAACGATTTCAGCGCAAGCGAACTTCGCCTTGTAGGGATTGATATTGAATTTCACTCTGCCCTTAGTGACGAACTTATCCAAAGGCCATTGATACACCTCGAAATCAGGAGTAAGGCCAAAGAAGAAATTCCCAAACCTCTTAATAGTCCTCGGAGCGATATACCCAGTCTGTGTCTTTTCGGACTGGAATGACCAGCTCTCAGGGACTCCGGATACCGACCCCGAGGACATAGAATTCTTATTAAATATGGTGATTCGTCCTTCGTATAAATCAGCATGAAGCGGAACATCCCCGAACCGAGAAGGAATAATCTGTGTATTCCCATCAGGCCATTTCTCTATTCCTTCGTTATCAATATGAGCTGACCAGTTTAAGTAATCTGGATTATCTGGGTCACCGATTCCAAAGAACCTCCCAGAATAATCGTTGAATATAATCTTTGAGAACTTCCTAGGAGCGTCAGCAGCTGTGCCTTTGTTCCCTCCGACAGGTTGAGTGGTTGCTCCCATATCGTATCTTCGCCAGAGATTCTTCTGTGACCCGAAATAAATATACGGCGGGTACTCTAGGAACTCGATATCATCCTCGATGAGCTGGCTATAAACTGACGTAGGAGTGATTCCATCCACGAGTTTGTAGACGTTCGTTCCGCAAGCTGCCATCATCAACTTCTTCCCAGACACCAAGTCATGGACTTTCCCAAGCCCTCGGACGTTGAATGCCCCCATGCTAGAAGTATTCAGCTGTCCAAGCCCAGGAACTTTTCTCCATCGGTTCTCTCTGTAATATAAATTCTGGCTCTTATAGACAGCTTCCTTCGGGATATCGGAAGGCTCTATGGCATTCACGACACCGTACTTGAAATCATTGAAACGTTCTGTTCGCTTAGGCACTCTGTTCGCTCCTAAAAAGTTTCGTCTCTAATGTTGAATAGCCAGGATGATCTAAAAATTGTTCGTGTTTGTAAATTTTAATAAGATTATCAGTATTTTTGCTATTCTCATATGCAAAGCAATTAGAAGAACAAAAAAACATAAAAATAATTATTAATCTTCCCATCCCCAGAACCTTTTCTCTGCTAATACAGCAGGAGCCTCTCTAGAAGCGTATTTCTTCATCGCATGGTCTTTATATATATTTTTATATTCTTCTCTGGCTTTTCCTATTAAATTATCTGGATTAGAAGGGTTAATTCTTGGATCGTAAAAATGACCTAATTCATGCTGATACATGGCTTCAGGAACATACTTTCTATCTTCTTGGCTCATCTGAGCATATGATTCAGAATCTTGATATGGAGAAAGCTGTGTTAAATTATTCTTTGGTTTTTTATTCGGAAATAATGCTCCAAACCCATCAGGATTTACTGCTGATGTAGAATAATTAAGCAAGTATGGAGATTCAGAGCCTCTCAAATATAAATCCTCAGAACCAGCTTCAGATGAATTAAGAAACATATTTATATCTTCAGGGCTCATAAAATATGCAGGATAATCTTCGTCCTGTCTCCATTTTGCTTGCTTACCTCTATTCTCAAGCCAAATATTTGGAGTTTCTCCATAACTTATTTTTCTTTTCATAAATGCCTTGCTAAGACTGTCCACTTTCGCTCCTGAATAATTTAGTCTCAAGCATTGCCATAATCACGATGAATGGCCCTGCAAGCCTTGCTACCTGAAAAGGGAAATGGGCGAAAGATACTATTAGGATTGCCAGAAACGCTCCGCACAGAGCCACAAGCTCAGGGTCTTTCTTTGAGGCTCTAAAGAATCTCCTGAAGATATTAAAGACGAATCCGAAGAGGAAGAACAATCCAACGAATCCCATATGAAAGAACACTCCCAAGAACTCGTTATGAGGCTGAATCCAACTCTCTAGAGCGAGGCCGTTATCCTTCGCGACTTGCTTAATCTTCTTTGCGTTCAAAGGTTTCCCATTCTGAGAAGCAATGTATTCCGCAACAGCGTCAACTTTAAGTTCCACGGCCTGAGCTATGACGAACTCCGCCATCTCTGGGTCAGAGCGAACCATGGCAACCTTGTTATTCCTAGTGCTTTCGACAAAAGCGTAGCTCGTCCCATAAGACCCAAGCCCATGCCCGAAGAATTGCTTCTTGAAACTCTCCTGAAGCACCAAGTCCCAAACTTTTAGCCTCCTAGAGAATTGACCACCGGGAGCATCGTACTTCGCAACATAGAACAACCCGCCGACAAGAAACACTCCGAGAAGAATCCAGAAGAATAACCGCTTTCTGAACCAGAGAAAGAATAGGAGTCCTGCTCCAGCCGCTACTAAAGAGAATGACGACTTGGATATGATTAGCGCGGGGATTGCCACCAACCCTAGCCATGGGCTGATAATAACGCAAAGAGGCAACACCACCGCCGCATAATTCCCGAGGAATGCCGGGAGCCCAAAGAATCCACTCAGGTCGCTGAAGATGGTTTGAAACTGAGGGTTTGCAGGATGAAAAATCGGGTCATACTGCATATATTGAAACCCGCACCAAACCACATTCACCGCAAGAATCCCAAAGAGCGTCCAGAAGTACTTCCTCATAGCCCCGACATACTTCACCACAAAATGATAAAGCACCCCTGCGAAGAAGATATTCTGCAAGAGGACGTTCTTAGTGTTAACATCCGTGAAGAATAGCACCTGAAATGACGCCCATGCTAAGAATAACCCAAACCACCTATTCACGTGGAGAGTGGCTAGCATCAGAATCACCGAGAACTGAAAGAAATTCATCTGGACGTGACGCAAGTCCTTATTGACGATATAGAACGTAGGCAGAAGAATCAAGAACCACATCAGCCAATCAACCTTGAACTTTATCTCTTTGTTCATTTCTTCAGGCTCGCTTCGTATTCATCAGCTTGCATTCTCCAAGATTTCATCTGCTCCTGGTCTCGTTTATCCCCGCCTCTATCAAGGTCTAGGATAGATATATAGAGCATCACGGATGCAACCAGAACGACTAATAAACAGAATAGAATTCTCTTCATGGGTTTATGTCAAAGTCCGCTGGGAACCTAGGGCCGAAATCACTTGTTCCGGTTCTTGGTCTATGGCTGGCAAGAGAGTCTTGCTGGCCTCGCGCTTTCTTAGCGTCATGGATAATGGCGCATAACCCTATCGCCTGTCCTGCATCGTTGTAACCGCCCAAGAACCTCTTGTAATAGTTATTCGATAGCTGAGAATTAGGGTCAATCCTCTCCCACACCTTCGCCAAGGCCCCGTCAATCTCAATGGCCTCGTACTTCGCGGGAAGTGCGGAGGTCGTCGCAGACGTAGGGTCGGTGACAGGCGCTCCACAGATGACCTTCAACGTGTCAATGGAGTCGGGTCTATTGATAAAATAAATCCTTGGGGCTCCGCTCACATACTGAATCCACCAGAGGAACTCATCACCGGTCAAGTCGCGCCCTGGGTCAATCAATCCCGCTTCTTCAGGAGTAATTCTTCGTGAAGAAAAGTTATTCGTCTCGTCACGGACATCGATGATGTTATCTGGGTCAATTGTTGAGATATCCACATATTGAGTCCCAGAAGCCGTAGTTAAACTGATCTCGTCCTGCAACCACCTTGCATAAGGAACCGAAGTAATAATTTCCTGCAACGTCAAATATAGGCAATCCAACACGAAATTTATGAAGGTGGTATCATTTCTAGACTTGTCACATCTATCCGCTATCAGATTCGCTTTTGCACCGTATGTTCTCTTTGCCACTTGTCACCTCGTTAAATACTTGCCCTCCCCCAAGGGTGAAATCACCCAAGGGGAAGGACAAATATCATTAATCCGCCTGAACCATGATGTCCACAGTTGCGACGGCACCAGTAACAGCTTCTAATGCCACGCCAACAGTGTACGCATCCGAAGACACGCACCCAGACGCCGCTCCTGCAGTGCCCGATGTGCACATCTTGAGACCAGCAGTCCCAAGATTAACACCCGCTGCCGTAAGAACGTTATCATGCGAACCCCACGTCTGAACACGCCCCCAGTTGTTGCTCGACATATCTTCAGTAACAGAATCCGAAGACACGCCGGGGATTGAATCCAGAGTAATACCCGCAACCAAGCGGTCACCGGAGGTCGTAGTAGTAGAGACAGTAAGACCGTCTTTCGACGTGCTGTCCCAAACCACTACTCGGTCTGCGGAGATTACAGCTTCCCGACCGTTCCGAGCGACGAAGAACTTGATCGCGTTATCATCCTTCGACTGACCTGCGTCAATCTGCACGTCAGCAAAACACACCTGCCCGAACGAGAGCGAAAGGGCAAGCAATACGAGTAGAATTTTCTTCATATTATTTGTCCTTTCCTAGCCCGTAATGGCCGACATTAACCCATTCAACCGAAGCGCACCCGACGTGAAATTGCAGAACACGTAGAGTTGCATGCAGTTGTACAGGCCGCCAATCGGCTGTTTCATCTCGGTCATCTTGAAGTTACCCTTGCTCAACACCTGGAACCGAGTATACGCGGTGTTCACAAGGTACAGATACCCAGTCGGAACGTTATCATCAGCCATGACGGTCGCACCACGATACTTGATGGTGTCAAAGCCCAACTTCGCCATGTCAGAATTCTGATCCACGTTGATATTGTGGTTCTTAATCTGCATGATGTTGATGAGCGATTTGACCGCTACGGTCGTAACGATAGCATCCGGCTTCTCGGAGCCACGAACGCACTGTTCGAAGAGCTTATCAAGAGCGATAAGACCCTCGTCAGATGTGTTCCACGCAGAAACTCCGGTCGTGTCCCTTACAGGACGCCAAGCGGAATTCGCCGCGCCGTCGATCGTGCCAACAGTTCCGTTGCTAGAAGGAATGAGATACTGCAAGCCACCAGGAATCAACGGGTCAGTTGAACCATCGGACAATGCAGACGCTCCCATCACTTCAGCCATGGAAATCTCGGCTTCTTGACGCTTCACTTTGCTCAGATTATGGATTTGATATTTCGTCGTGTTCTGAGCTTCCTCAAGCAACGAAATATTGATTGTGCCAGCGACAATCTTGTGCGCGTACTGCGCTTCTTTCACCGGGTTCCCAACAGCCGTGTCAATGGTTCCGCGATCTGCGTAGCCTTTGAACGTCGAGTTGAGATTGAAGAACACGGTCTCGCGGAATTCATTACCACCTTCCACAACAACCATGCGCTCACGATACCCACCCTTGCCTTTATTAGCCCCGTCCTTTGTCTTCATGTAGGCCATAAAAGCATTACGGTCGGATACCGAGTCCGCGATGTCAGGAGCCCAATCCGCGAGTGTGGTCGCGACAATTAAGCTTACATCTGCCATGATACTACTCCTTCTTTAGTCACCGTGCGCCGCCCAAGCCTTCTCGAACGCTTCGTCAGAAGTCGCTCGTTTCTGGCCCCCGGACGCCGATGAAATTGGTTTACGCTGAAGCTTCTTCTTCGCTTCTTCTTCCTTCGCCTTCTGCCGCTCCTCAAACTTTTGATTGAGCAGTTCCTCTTGATAGACGAGGTTGTAGGCGTGGTCGGGGTCGTACCCTTTCCCAACCAGTTGAGCGAGTTTAAAATACTGTTCGCTCCCCTTCTGAATAATGGGACGCTCTTTCAAGAATTGAGCTTCCCAGTTCTCAGACTGTTGCTGAAGAATCGGGGTCAACTGACTCTGCGCTCTGGCCCCAGACATTTCGTAGATATCCTCAAACTGACTCTCGAAGAACCGAGGGTCGACATCAGGAAACGCCTTCTGCTTCTTAGCAACATACGCCTGCCTCTGCGCCTCGAAATCATTACGAGGTCTTGCCCCTTGATTCATGAATTCCTGAAATCGAGGGTCGGCAGATAGACGACGGTAGTGTTCAGCTATCCGTGTGTCTTCAGCTATTGCTTGTGCTTTCTGGGTATTCTCCTTCTGCCATTTCTCGCGGTTCTCGAAGGCTTCAAAGCGGTCTTTGTATTTCTCCTTGGCGAGGTTTTCAAACTCGCTAGAAGGAATCTTCACACCTTTGATCTCTACGAAATCCGTTGGAGAACCAGCATCTGGTTTCCCCGAACCTTCACCGTTACCCTCGTCGGCAGGTTGTTGCCCTTGCGGGACTTCCACTACCTCGTTTGGGTCGTTTTTTGGTTCCATTTACTACCTCCTTTGTGACACCGTTGGTTGGTCACGATTCACTACAGTTGCACGCTCCGAATATTTCGGGTTGGTGCAATAAAAAAGGCTGAAGCCTAGAGAAAGATAATCCTTCTCTTGACCTCAGCCTGAACGCCTCAATGTTTCTTGAAGCGGAAGACCTTAAAACTTGTTCTTGTTAAAATCCAGAATCTGAATCTTCTAAATACACTGCTCTGCGATTTAAAAACATTACCGAAGTGGCGTCCATGCTAGTCTGAGCAAACCCGCCAGAAAAAGATTGAACCATCGGCTTTGCTCTCTCGATGAAAAATCCTGCGTCTTTTAAATCTTTTTTGAAGCGGACTTTTTCATCGTCCGTTAGTAACGAGAGATTCTTTATAATCTTTTCAAATTCTAGTCTCTCGCTCTTTCCGTTAGGGTTCCCGCCGCCGACAACAATTCTTTCTTTCAGCTCGATGATTCGCTCTTTGAGAGCTCCGCTCTCCGCTTCGGAGACAATAGCGAGTCCAGATTCAAGCTGCTTAATTGAGTCTTCCATTTTGGAATAGCGTTCTTTAATTTCTCCAAAATAAGAATTGCTTTTCTCTTCCAATCTATTCCGAAGACGCATATCAGCAAGGCCAACAGACACAGCAACGGAATTGACAGCTTCTTTTGCTTTAGCAATCTCTGCAAAAACTCTATTGGATTCATGGCGAATCTCCCATTTGTTAATGACTTGGTTGATAACGGTATCGCTTGTCTTCCCAACCACCCATAGAAGAATTAAGGTTGTTGAAAAAATAGTTAAAATCCTTCCGATTTTTCCGCTTCTCCAAATCATTACCGGGAGAGAAAGCAGAAAGACGAGGATTCCAGTCTTTCGGATTTCGTTCCATTTTTCGCTCATTTTGAATCTCCTTTGTTTGGTTGTGTGGTATTACCAAGAAAACCTAAAACTCTTGTAACGCCCTCATAATCTGGCTCTTGAAGTTTGGGACGATTTTATCAATCGCTTTAATCAGCCCAACAATGTGTCGGATTATGTCGTTCATTTCACTAACTCCGCAGTGAACCTCTCGTATTCCTTGTTCTTCCCGTGCTTGACATAAACGATCCTGAAGGCATGACCATTGATGAGGAACTTCGTCCCGATGCCGGGCTTCTCTCCTTCAATTGGCTCGCGCCTCAATTGCTTACCGCTCATATCAAGAATCATTTCTTGACTTCCTTCTTCGGTTCCGCTTTCTTGAAGTCCTCGGCCCTCAACTTATGGATTTTAGAGTCGATTTTCTTAACCTCTTCAAGAAAGTTTGCTTTCTTAGCAAGAAGCTCCGATTTCTTGGAAGACAAGGCAACAAGCTCTTTCGTCCTTCCAAAAGTGTCAAGCCCCGACTTCTTGTACTCTTTCTGACGCTTGGCTTCGCTATTAGCAAGGATACATTCCCCGTAATCGTCGAACCAATCCTCAAGCAATGGGCCTTTAAATACTTTAACTCCGGCTAAGACCTTCTCTTGGATTTCAGTAAGAAGAATCTTCGCATTCTGTTCCTTATCCTTAGTTTCTAGTGCCTTGATATCTACCTTAGCCATGTTAATTCCCTCCTTCGAACTTTTGTGAAGCGAGCAGCGCGGTCTCGGCCCTCTCTTTACGGATAAGTTGAATCTTCTTCCTATCCTCAAAGGCTTTGGCCACTTCCTTGGTCTGTCCGTTGGGATTCTTTCCGGCCTTCTGTAATAGTTGGATTCTCCTGGCGTTCTGGTTCTCGCGGAGGCACTCCGTATAATTATCAAACCAATCCGGAAGCCACGGCCCTTTTACTGCGAGGATATTCCCGTGATTGTCTTTCTTGTATTCTATCCCACTGGCTGAACCAATCTGATCGAGCATTTCTGGGTCGATCTTACTCATCGCTGACTCCTTCGTAGCTCTGCTTTTAATTGCATGAGCTTCAGTTGTTGCTGTTGACGAAACGATTCTTTAGGGCGATTGCTATTCTCGCGCTCGATTCGTTCCGCTTCGCGTTTAAGGCCGCGATCGTTAGCCTTTCCTTCCCGAATCATGCGAACCATCGTTCGGTCCTTCATCATTACGGAAATAGAACTGTTTTTATTGTCAAGGGTAGAAGCTTTGTCATGAATCACGGTCTTCGAGAGGTCTCCAGAGAATCTCGGTTTAAACGTTCCAAAGATTGCTTCGTAGTTCGCGTCATACCGGGCTTTATCAACTTCTCTAGCAGCGCAACCTTTTCCAGCCCCGACAAGTTGATGCTTCATACTTTCGCCTCAAACGATAGATTCTTAGAATACTTCGCGCCCATCTCATAACACTTTCCATCTAGCTTAATATATCCGGGAGGACAATCAGAGCCTTTAGAACAACCTCCAGATAAGAACGCTAGTCCCAACAAAACGACTGATGCGACTAGCACCAACTTCCACTCATAGCTAAAATCCCAGTCAATCCTCATTGCCTAGGCTCCATTCCTTGTCCCATGATAGCGTTGTTCTCGGTCGTTGACGGAGCCGCAGGTTTCTGCGAAGTCTTAGGAGCCGTCTCCTTGGATTTCTTCTGCATCAGAGCTTGCTGAGTCTCTTCAACGTGTCCCATAAGCATCTGCTGAACCTCGGGAGGCATGGACTTGAATAACGGCGCGTTTAGTGTAGCCATGTGCCCCTGAAGATGCTCCTCTAGGTTCTCGCCTTGCTGAACCTTCAACTTTTGACCGTACAACATTCTCTGAAGCTCCTGCTCGGGAGTGAGGATCGTAATATCCTCGATGATGGACTGCCTATCCCCGATTCCTAAATCCTCTTTCACGAACTTTTCGAAGACAGGAGCAATCTTTAACTTCTTCCCTTCCTGCATGAGAGTATCCCGAATCTGAGGATTCATAACCGTCTGCATCTGCTCCATCCTTTGCCGTTTCTTCAGCGCTGAATCAATCGGAGTGGCTTGCTCAACGTCCATATCCAAAGCATAACTTCCTGCAATCTGGTCTTTAGTCCAAGAGGATTTCCCAGTCTCTGGGTCGGAGAACCATTCCATGGCGTCTTTCTCTCCAAGAACCTTAACGAACTTCTCAACGGATTGATTTTCTTGAAGGGTCTGCAGAATTGTATTCGCCTGATTAAGAATAAAAGACTTCACCCTATTCTTAGGCTTGAATCTCCTCGTCGATGTCCCTTGCTCAATCATCCCGGCTTCCTTGGCCTTGCGTTGCTCAGGCGAAGACATCTCATAGTCATTCACCCCTGACTCAAGGTTAAGCATCTCTTTGATCATGCCCATATAAGTGAACAATTCCTTCTGCACAGCGAAATTGAACTGCTGGACTGCGTTAGCAGGGGCTCCGATGGTCTCGAATATTGCCGCCAATCCTCCAAGCTTCAAACGCTCTTTATCAGCCGGGCCAAGCTTTGTAGAATCTACGCCAATCTTAGGAAGGAATTTATCAATCTGCTTGGAGACTTGGCTATAAATGTAAGAAAACTCCAAGGCTCTCTTGCGGTAGTACTTTAGCGGCGGAACCGGATAAGGACAATTCGGCGCGTCATTGAACCAGAGGAACGAGTATTGACTTCCTTCTGCGATGGGATACTCACTCCCAAATTCGATGAAATCCTTCAGTTCCTCGGAATAAGTATGGACAAGCCTTTGGTCTAAATCATGGATTTCATAGATTCGATAACCAGAATCATCAGGGTTCTCATCGAAGAACTTATCCATGTTCTTGTATTCCGTGGCCTTCGTGCCATTCAGAACAACGTTAGGCTTCATCTTCTCGACTTTATCCTGCTCGTACCTAGCGCTCAGAAAATCCTCTTTCTGCGCATCGATTTCCTCGATGATGAACTTGCTTCGGCTAAGGTTCTTAGCCATAGGGTCTAGAAATACCTTCAGCGGGTCAAGCCTTTCTGTGACATGGCCTTTCTCTTCCGTGATAACGGGCCTGAATTTCTTCTTAGGTTTCTCGCCAGTGAAGAAATTCTTAGCTTTATCCATCAACCCAAGCTCTTCCTGAGGTTCCTCAACTAGCTCACCACTCACAAGGTAGGAAGTCTTCGTGACCCCGTAAGGAAGCAATCTTGCGTCAATGAGGGCAAGTTCGTTCTCATACTCAAGCTTGCGCCCGGAAGGAAGGATATCCCGATACTCGTGATTGACGACAGCTTCTACGAGAGCCTCGCGTTTCTCCCAAGCCGCTTGCTTGCCCTTAACGACAAAGTTCGGGGATGTGAACATCAGATGAGGTTGGACAGTCTCTTCAACGGAATGAATCACTTGGCAGACTTGCTCGTAGCGTTCCCCGGTGTCTGAATTAGAATCAAAATCGCCAGAGTATTCCTTATTCACCTTTTCGAACCAGTCCACGACATATTTCTTATGCGTGGCCCTAGCCGTGACGATTCTCTTGCCCCAAGACTTGGCCAACGCTTCTCTGTCGTTCTTCAATTCTTCCATGCTATTCTCCAAGAGTGTGCTTCAGGCACAACAATCTTCCGCCTTCGATAACGAACTTCTTGCTGACCTTATTCAAACAACTATCACATATCTTAAGCTTTAAAGTGATAAACCGTCTGAGCCTTATAAACATCAAGCTCAATGAACTCTGCGCCCCGTATTTAAGCTTTCTTCCATTCGCATAGCCGAAATATTTAAATGGGTTATCCTTGTAAACCCAGAAATATTTAAGCATGGCAGAGAAAACTCGCCACTAAGAAGCAAAGGCCGCCAGCAAGAAGCGCAGACCCAAGAACAAACACAGACCAGAACAGTAAAGAACTCCTAATCATCGCGTGAAGAAGTTTTGCCGCCCAGTAATGAATCGTGAATTTCTCGCTACTCATAGCTGTAATCAACTCCTGGGACTCCGTAGCCGTACTTGCTCACGAATCTCTCGAACTCTTTCTTGTTCAAGAATATTTCTCCTTGTAGATAGGGAATCCCAAGAATATGCCAGGGTTATCTCCGTCTTTGATAGTAATATATTTTGCGTCTTCAACTTTCATATCAGCAAATCCAACGGCTTTCCCGCCCCTCTCAATCGTAATGGCTTTAGGGAGTCCCTTATCAGTCTCGTTGGCTATTGTGAGAGCCACAGCTACCCCGAGAACGAAGCTGAGAAATACAGCTATCTTCATCGCATCCACTCCTTGAATGAGTCCTTCGGAGCTGTCTCAAGAAGTTCCCCAGCTAACGGCATGGCTCTATCAACGCTTCTTGGCTTATCCTTCATGCTAGCTGTAGTTCGACTCATAACAGCAAGCCTCCACTCGTCAGCGGCATGGTCTTCCCCATCGGTGTTAAGGTCTTCAACTCTGACCTCGTCATGGATAAGGTTAGGGATTGTTCTAATAGAATCCTTGCAGTCAGGAGAACAAGTAATCTTTGGAGCCTCTTCTGGGCTATGTTTGAGCATAATTCGCATACGACCCCATCCGATAAGTCTGTCATTATCTCCCTTGATAAGCCCTGCGAATCCTCCCCAAACTCTCTGCATTGTCTCTGCCCCTGACTCCCCATCAAATCCATCGGACTTGTGATGGGTTTTGTCTCCCCATATCGCTGGGTCTGCAACACAATAATCAATTCTCTCGTCGCTTGGTGTTTTTTCTCTAACGAGTTGCGCGAGTTTTTCATAGTCAAGTTGCTCTTTGTATAGCTCACGGTATCTGTGCAAGTTTCCGTCATAATCTACCTGCCACCAACCAACGCTTGAGGGGTTAGCGTACCCATAATCAAGCGAAAGGAATTTTCGATACTGAGGAACAATCGGCTTATCTTGGACATGAACTGAGTTTCGCCACATCGTGAAATACTGGCCTTTGAATACGTTCCAGTCACCGTATAGAAGAGCTTTCTTGTCCTCTTCTGGAAGCTGTTCAAGCCTTCGGATATAGTTCGGGTCAGCTTTAATAAGGCTTGGATTATCCCAAATTGATGCAGGAACGAAACAACGGCTAATGCCTTGAGTGTCAGACTTTTGAACTTCGATATCATCATCGAGGACTCGCTTAAAATATTTGATTTTGTTTGGGACAAGAGAGTCGATAAACCGCTTCTTGACCCACCCATGCCCGATACCTCCGGGGTTTGCCGTTGACCTGATATAACAACGAATCGTTGGGTCTGAGGTTCTATTCTGCGCCATGAGGAATAGATACTGCGTTTCAGTAAACTCTTCAACCTGGTCAAACCCGAGGTAATGAAACTCTTTACCTTGGTATGAATACTTGTCCTGCTCATGCTGAACGTGTCCAAAAGCAATCTTTGCTCCTGAAGGAGCTGTCCAAGCCGGAAGCCCGAGCTGAATGTCTTTTGCTGAGTATGTGAGCTTGAGCCTTTTGAAGTATTTGAAAGAACGGTCAATGATTTCTCCGAGCCTTGGGAATGTCCTTCTAAAAATAACGCCCCTGTAATTAGGGTTTGAAATCTGCCGTAAAGATTCTCTGAGAAGCGTCTCAGTCTTTCCACCGCCCTTGGAACCTCCAAACATAGCCTCATAGCAATTAAGCTGATGGAATGTCTCTTGGCACGGATGCGGCATCCATTGCTCATGCTTCACCTTTTACCTCTGGGAGATAAAGCACCAAAGGAATCGCGTTTCCGTCCTCGTCCTCACCCGATACCTTCGTTGGCATGGCTTTTATCTGAACCTCTTCAGCAAACGCAAGCACTTTTTCATAAGACTTTTTAAGCCAGTAATAGTTTTCAGAATCTTCACTTGCATCCTTTGAGGATTTTAGAACTTTCTCAATACCAACTTTTTTTACCTTCCCAACAACAAAAGAAACGAATCCAGCATGAGCATCTATAGCCCTTTGCTGATTCGCCTTATTTGAAGCGTTAACCTTTTTAGGATAAGCCATTTATGAAAGATACCTCACCTGTTTAAACTTCCTAATCACCTGCGCAAGACAGAACACCAACACTAGAATCTGGAATACCCCGAACCCGTAAGCGTGGCCCGCTGGCTCGTGTGGAAGATTTAAGATGTTGAACGACATGAGAATGTTTGCAAAATAGTCGTACGCTAGATCAAAGGCCATCACCAAAGAATAAATCAAGATATCCTCTCTCAGTAGCTCTTTTTGGCTTTGGAGTACGATTCTGTTCATTCTACGTATATCATCCTTAAACTTATGGCCCCCACATGGCCCCCACATGGCCCTCATTACAACAAACAACCAACAACAAGCATCAAACAGCCTACAACCTACAAAGCAGTAAGCTGTTTCTTTTCGTAGTGTATTCTCTTCATAGCCTCTAGCTCTACAGCAATATCAATAAACTGAGGGTACTTGTCGAAGAATGAAGAATACCATACGCATCCTTTAGCCTCTTCAAGATCATTTGCTATGGACTTAACTGCGGCGTAATTCTTGAAGTTTATTTTACTATTTTTAATCTTCCCGCGAACCCATAAGCAATTCCTTTTCACATCGTAAGAGATTAACCCCTTCTCTACCAAGGAATTCATAAGCTCTTCAACTTTAGGAATGTTTACCTCAAATCCTATGGTTTCTAGACTAACCTTATAAACGCCTGACACTGGGCATCTAAGGTTAGTCGATAGATACAAAAAAACCACTTTCTCGAATGGAGTAAGTGGCTTGAACTTATCATCTTCCCAAATTGAACTAATCACCGTGTGATACCTCACTTGTGAATCCTCCCGATTATGTTAGGTGGGGCTAGGAACGATAACCGGGAGGTCAAACGCCCCATCGCCCCATCTAACTATTTTAAACTCCAGAACGTCAGGCCTTGACGATTCTGGTTACTAAAACTTCCGTTCCACTCTTCCAAGCGAAATCACATCATCCGCTTCCATGTCGAATGCGTCCGAAATATTATTATAATTTCCAAGACGCAAACACTTGCAACGTGGCTCATTAAATTCTTTTTTAAAATATTCCCCGGCTGTTTCGATAGCAATTCTAATCTCGTGCTGAAGAAACCATCGTATCAGCGAGACTTGCATGATCTAACAATATCCAGAGATATATTTTTTCATATCAATTACCTATAACTCAATTATAACATTTTAATAATACCGTAGTAAATAACTATTTTAACTAAAATCATATTCGATATTTATTATATACAAGATATAAAGTATAAATATATTTTGACTGGGTGTTGACATTACTAATTATATAGTATAAAGTATTAGACATGAACAGCCGATACGGTAATACAAAACAAGTTGGAGGCAATATGACAATCCATGTTGGAGACAAAGTTTTGTATCATGGCGAATGTTACGAAGTCACCCGAAAATATACGGGAGTGGATATGTACGAAATCGGAAGGAAGCATCGGCAGAACGGACAGCAGTTTTTGACGCACATTAAGGACGGGCTAAGAGCAGAGGATTTAACGCTCGTAAAAGAGGGGGTTTAACATGGGATGGAACGATCATTTATTAAATGCGGGCGAGGATGAAGAAATAAAAGATGCGGACGACTTGGATCGGGACAAGCTCTTAGTGAACATGCGCAAGTCAGACGCTTACAAGGTCGGCTTTCTTCGGAGCGCGGTACGGACAGCTATTTCGATGTTGGAAGGCGATCACGTCAAAGAAGCTCTTTCGATGCTCAAAGCGTCTTATGAGACAGAACGGAGGGACAAATGAAAAGTTTGATAAACAAGAAAGCTTGTAAAGAATTTGCTTTGGAGTGTGCAAAAGGACGTTTCCATAAGTTTACAAGATGCTCAAAAAACTTTTTGGAGCGGATGGAGATGTGTTTAAAGACAACTATCCGGCTGGACATCCAGTCCATGCCGTCAAAGGGCAAGACGCTTTTAGGCTTTATCCTCTGCCTCGGTCTTTGCTCCCAGGCGTTTGCACATCCAATAAACATGAAGATACTGGCCGAGATCGAGTCCTCGAATAACCCGAATGCGTGTTCTTATCGTGGTTGTAAATATGGGAGAGGAACATATCAGATAAGCGAAATCGTTTTAAAGCAATATTTATCTGATGATGCTAGACCTCAGTTTATGAATGCAACAGATTGGCTCGATAAAGATAAATTCACGCCGGAGAAGCTTTTTGATCCAAAAGTAAATAAGTTTATTGCAAACTATTATTTATCCTGGCTCCACAAATATACCATAAATCATTATGATGGTGTCATGAATCCTGAATGGGTTGATGACGTTTTGATAAGTTGGAATTGGGGCCCGAATAATTGGAGGAAATGGAACGAAAAAAGCGGAGCTTATAAAGACCTTCCAAAAGAAACCCAAGATTTCCTCAAAAAATACCACGAAAAAGAGCTTGAAAAACAAAAACTATAATGTATAATTTCAATACAAAAAGGGGGTTTTAATATGGAAGCTGCGGCAAAGTTTCTTAGCGTTTCGGAAGCGAAAGAGTTTTTAGAATTAAATGGGGTGACGTTTAGTGAAATCTGGATTAGGACTCTCATCGGTCTTGGAAAAATCAATAGCAAGAAAGTCTTTTCAAGTCGGGTTATTTTCCGTTCGGACTTGGAAAGAATTATTGCGGACAGGAAAGGAAAATGAAATACCCAATGGAGCTTTTGCAAGAAGAATTAAAGATGGGCTTAGATCACCCGTCTTACTACGAGCCAAAGAAGAAAAAACAACCAAAGGGAGAATAAAATGGAACTCGAAAAAGTTAAGAAAACGGAAGTAAAGGCCGCCGATAACTCGCCCGCCGAAATGATAAGGATGGCAGTAGAAAAAGGAGCAAGTCTAGCGGAGCTTCATTCCATGCTAGAGCTTCAAGTAAAGTATGAAGCGAACGAGGCGAGGAAAGCATTTTCGCAAGCTTTCGCAAACGTCCAAGAGAACATCAAAGCAGTTATCAGAAACTCCACGAACCCGCAAACCAGAAGCAAGTACGCCAACCTCGAAGGAGTTATCGAAGCATCCCGTCCGATTTACACCAAGGAAGGTTTTTCGGTTATTTTCTACGAAGGGGATACCGACAAGCCGGAACACGTCAGAATATGCGCGGACGTTCTCCACAACCTCGGACACAAGGAAACTTATCACTACGACGTACCCCTTGACGGAAAAGGCATCCAAGGCAACGCCAACATGACGAAGATACACGGGAAAGCTTCGTCAACGTCCTACGCTAGGCGTTATCTGATGTGCATGATTTGGAACATTGCGACAATGGACGATGACGGAAACTCCGCAGGGACTAGCAACGATGATCCCATCACAGAGGCGCAGCTATCCACACTCCGCGATCAGATGCTTGCCGTTGAAGCGGACGAAAAGAAGTTTTTGACCTATCTCAAGGTCGAATCCCTAGAAGAAATTCGGCAGAGTCAGTTCCAGAAGGCTGTCAACGCTCTGAAATCGAAAGGGGCCAAGAAATGATAGAGATAAAGGCAGACCAACAAAGTCCCGAGTGGTTCAAGGCTCGTTTAGGCATCCCAACCGCTTCAAATTTCGATAAAATTATCACCACGAAAGGAGAGCCGTCGAAACAAGCGCAGAAATATATGTACCAGTTAGCGGCAGAGCGTATCAGCGGAGTCCGTGAGGAAACGTACCAAAACCAAGCCATGCTTCGAGGAATTGAGATGGAATCGGAAGCGCGTGAACTTTACGAGCTTGCGAATGATTGCAAGGTAGAGTTTTGCGGACTTGGTTTTCTTGACGAGAAAAAGCTGTTCGCGGCATCCCCCGATGGACTCGTAGGCGAGGACGGGTGCATTGAGATAAAATGCCCGAACAGCGCAACTCATGTCGGATATCTTTTAGACGGGAAGCTCCCAACGGAATATTTTCAGCAGACTCAGGGACAGCTTCTTGTTACTGGCAGGAAGTGGAACGATTTCGTCAGTTATTACCCGTCGCTAAAACCGATGATCGTCAGGGTCAAGCGTGACGAGAAGTTTATCGAAGCGCTTCAAAAAGAACTCGAAACATTCTGCAAACAACTCGATGAAATCACGGAAAGGATACGGTAATGTCAAAACGATTCTTGTGTGTTGGTGAACAGTACGAGAAAAACGGAGAGAAGAAAGTATCTTGGAAAAGGATTGGGGAAATCTTCACTTCACAGGCCGGGAAAGAATACGCAAAATTGTACATGCACCCCGGATTGCTTATTAGCGTGTTCGCAGAAGAAAAGAAAGGCGAAGGCCAAGCTCCTGTCAAACAAAGCGAGTGGGGGCCGTTGGCTCCTGATCAGGAAATTACATTTTAAAAAACAAAAAAAAGGAGATGAAAATGAGCGCACCAGAGAAAATAACCATAGATGAAGTGGAATACATCAGGAAAGATTCCGTTCCTGAAAAGAAATACGAAGGAGATGTAAAAATCGTGATTCTTCAACGAGGATGGGTTTATGTGGGTCGTTTTTCACAGAACAACGAAACGATGATGTGCGAATTGAATCAAGCGTTCTGCATCAGAAAATGGGGAACGACAAAAGGACTTTCACAACTTAAAGATGGCCCGACCCAAGATACAGTTCTTGATCCCGCAGGAAAAGTCGTATTCCATTTGCTAACGACAATCGCAATCATCGACTGTGACGGTGGCGTATGGACAAAAAAACTCAAGTCGTAAACGTAGGCGATGACGGACAACACTCCGGCTCCGGCGACGGCTACGGCGACGGCGACGGCTACGGCGACGGCTCCGGCTCCGGCTCCGGCGACGGCTACGGCGACGGCTACGGCTACGGCTCCGGCTCCGGCGACGGCGACGGCTCCGGCTCCGGCGACGGC
>Ga0172381_10001267_pt1 | contig 30071 bp, 29 predicted proteins | sample Leawel6488metaG_FD_119754 | JGI IMG/M metagenome (GOLD analysis project Ga0172381, IMG submission 119754) | Leachate microbial communities from a municipal landfill in Southern Ontario, Canada - Leachate well 64-88 metaG | ecosystem: Engineered > Solid waste > Landfill > Unclassified | place... | reverse complement strand
TAGTTCGCTGGTGCCATCCTTCAAAAATTTGTTACTTTTGAGACTCAGTTTTAAAAGGATTGTTTGGAGATTAAGGCTTTTTTATTTTACCCTGAGCATTGTCGAAGGGTTATTTCTCATTCAAATCAACTACACCTTTCACTTCTTCAAATGAAGTAATTCCATTTAATATTTTTACAATACCATCTTGGCGTAGAGAGAGAATGCCTTGAGTGGCAGCTACTTTTTTTATTTCTCTTTCACTTGGATTTTCTGGAATTATTTTTTCTATAGCTTCATCAGTTCTAATTGCTTCAAAAATTCCTATTCGTCCGGTGTAACCTAGCATATTACATTTTTCACAGCCAATAGGAGAAAATATTTTTATTGGAGCATCAGGATTAATATTGTAATTGGTCAAACTTTTTCCTTCTTCTTTTATATTATCCATTATCATTTTAATAGTTTTGGATTCTTCATCGTTTGGTACGGTCTCTTTTTTACAAAATGTACAGAGTTTTCTTACTAAACGCTGAGCAATAGATAAAGACAAAGCAGATACTAAAATTTTTGGATTTACATTTAAATCAATCAAACGAGGAATGACACCAGCTGCATTATTGGTATGTAGTGTTGAGAAAACCATATGACCAGTGAGTGCTGCTTCGACTCCAATACGAGCAGTTTCAGAATCTCGGATTTCTCCGACCATCACTACATCTGGATCTTGTCTTAAAACAGAGCGAAGCCCTTCCAGAAAAGTATAACCTTTCTCATCATTTGTTTGTGTTTGAGTAATTCCTGGTAGATGGTATTCAATAGGGTCTTCAACTGTAATTATTTTTATTTCAGTAGAATAAATTTTTCTTAAAAATGCATACAATGTAGTGGTTTTTCCAGAACCAGTCGGACCAGTAACTAAAATCATGCCATTTGGTTTTGATATTTCTTCTTTAATAATAGAAAAAAGAAATGGTTCTATTCCAGCTTCTTCTAATGTATGTTGGGTGGTCTTTGGGTCTAATATACGCATAACAATTGATTCACCATATGCCCCAGGGATAAGAGAGGTTCTAATATCTATCTCTTCGTTTTCTTCCATAATACTAAAGCGCCCATCTTGAGCAATTGTAGAAGTAAGCTTTACCCCAGACAAAAGTTTTATTCTCGAATTAAGCAAGTGATAAATATTTAAATTAAAAAAAGCTACATCTTGGAGTACACCATCTAGCCTAAGTCTAAGTCTACTATTTTCTTTTTCTGGTTCGATATGTATATCAGAAGCTTTAATGGAAATAGCTCCTGCTAAAATTATTTCAAGAACTCTGGATATTTTATGAATCTGATTTCCTTTCATTGCTTCTTCAATAAGAATCCCAATATCTTGCATTTTTTTAACACTCTTTTCTGTTTCTTTTAATACTTCTCCAGAAATATCCAATCCTCCTATTTTTGTATTTTCAGCTAAAGAAATTTCTTTATATCTATTCCAAACTTTAGTCAGACTAGCAAGTGATGCCATATAAAAACTAGGCACAAGGTCCTGTCTTTGCATTATGTCTTTTAATTTACCAAGTAATTCAGGAGAAGGAGAGCGTAATGCAATAAAAATATTTTTACCAGAAAGCTTAAAACAACCCACATTCAATTCGCGAGATTCTTTTTCAGATATTGCTCGTAGGGCTTCGTTGTCTATTCCTAAGCTAGCCAAGTTGATATAAGGGAGATTATATTTTGATTGAGCTAGTATTGCTACTAATTCTTCTTCTTCTTGTTTATGAATTTCATCAAGATGTTTTATTTGTTCTTCTTCATCAAAGTCGATCATAAATAAATTATACTCGGTAGTGAGTTTTTTAGCAAAAAAATTCTATTACCGAGTATCGCATAAAAATATTTTTTAATTATTTTTGTATTTAAAATTTAAAACCCTCCCCAAACCCCTCCCTTGTCAGGGAGGGAAGAACCTCACCCCCTAACCCCCTCTCCTTATTAAGGAGAGGGGGAAAAAGCTTGACCTTATCACTCGCGAGTGACGGGGTTGACTTTTTGCTTGAGTTATGCTATCATATTAGCTAGAGGTTGTTCATTGCGAAATTTGGTTTTTAGGTTGTTATTTCAGAGGTTTAATCGCTTTAGACTATTGAAATAACAATCTAAAACCAAAAAAAATGAAAAAAATAATGTTTCTTTTTTTATTGTCTTTAACTTTAGTTAAAACAATAAACGGCCAAGGCCCGATACAGCTTTATAACGAAAGTGGTTACACAACCACTGAAGTTAAAAACTTTGCCTTGTCTAGTACTGAACTATCTGCTAGTTGGCGTGTTGAGTTTATTAATATTCTCAATAGTGGCTTAGTTGCTGCTGGAGAGAGTTTAGTTCTCACCCAGGCCAATATAAGCTGGGCACTCGACCAGGTTAGGGATTCGACTGTTTCACTGAAAGGATTTATCAACTCTAAAAATGTTGGTAATAAAGTTGAGTTTTTTTTCGACCAGAGATCTTTTTACGGAGCAGTTGGTGTTTTCCATTACGGAAAATGCCATTTGGTGGTTTACAAAACCATCTGCATGAATCTCTTAAAGGTTGATCAGGTGATTGAAGTAATCACTCAGACTGAGCCCAAAGATAAACCAGTTATTGTTGTTGAGAAAGTTGACACTATTGTCAACAAAAATACTTTTACAGTAAACCAAACTGATACTGTTTATAATTATCAAACAGTTGAGGTTAACGTTTACGAAGAACGTTATCAACAACAATATCAGCAACAGCAATCTGTGTACTATGCACCGATGATGCAGCCAATGTGTGTTCCTGTTTATCAGGGACAAGCTGGTTATCAAGGTCAACAAGGTCCTCAGGGTCCTGTTGGTCCAACTGGTCCAACTGGTGCACCTGGTCCTATTGGAACAGGCGGCCCAACAGGTGCTACAGGATTCACTGGAAATACCGGTGGTCCAATTGGTGCTTCAGGTTTTACTGGTTCAACTGGTGGACCAACAGGTTCTACTGGTTTTACTGGTGGTCCAGTTGGTGCTTCAGGTTTTGCTGGCAGAGATGGTGGTCCTCATGGAGCAACAGGTAACACTGATGGTCCTGCAGGAACTGGTGGAGGTAGAAGTTACAATCCAAACAGTAATGTTTTGGTTGCAAACCAAAATTCACACAGACCTCAACAACAACATGTTCAGTCTCAACCGAGACCGAACCAAAATATTGGTGCTAGACAACAGAACAGGCCACCGAAACAGAATAATGTTCAGTCTCACCAGAGACAGAACCAAAATGTTGGCAGGCCACAGCAACAAAGACAGCAGCCTAGACAACAGCAGTCTCATCAGAGACAGCAACAGCCCAGGCAACAACAAGCCTCCAGGTCATCTGGTGGGCATAACAGAAGATAAGGGTTAAAAAAATCGGTGAAGCATGAGCAAGGAATTGTTTTTGCTTCACCATATTATTAAGCTTTGAACATTTAAGTAAATGTTAAAAGTTTATAGTATAATTAATAGAGCTTTACATTTTATCATTAATATGATATAATATATTGATAATATGTTTATAAATAAATACCGCTTTTGCGGAAAAAATATGAAAAAAAATATGAAAAAAATAATAATGTTTTTATCTCTAGGGTTTTTGTTAGTGGGAGGTCAAAGTGCTCTCGCAGCAGGCATTTGGAATGGAGCAAGTAATGACTGTAAAAGTCTTACTATTGCGACCATTGCAACGGATGGAGTTACAACTAATGGAATAAATAATCCATGTTGGCAAACATCTCCAACCATAAACGCACAACCAGGAGAGTGGGTAAATGTCAGAATTTATTATCACAATTCAAGTGATATGACTAATGCGCCAGGAGTGACTGCAACCAACACTAGAGTTTATTTGAGTAATTCAAATCCTTCTTCTACTGTTGCTTCTACTTCTCATAGTTTTACTGGAAAAATTACATCAGATCAAGGAAGTTTGAATCTTGGTTCAGTTACTGTTTACACCACAAGTCCACAAACACTAACTTTTGTTTCTGCAAACTGGGCGCCAGATCAAACTTATAACTATACTCAATATGGTTCATCTATCATGAACTCAGGCGGGCAAATTTTAGGCAATGGAACTATTTTACCAGGTTGGGACCATCAAGGTTCAGTGGTAGTAAGTTTCAAGGTTGGATCAAATCAAAGTGCTCAAAATTGTACAATTTCAAATTTTTCTGCAAGTGATACAAATTTAAATCAGGGAGAAAGTTCTGTTTTGTCTTGGAGCACAAACAACTGTACTCATGTGAGTATTTCTAATTTAAATTCTACTGGTCTTTCGGGTAGTCAAAATGTTTATCCAAATAGTACCACTACTTATGTATTAAATGCTTCAGGTGTTTATGGAAGTGATACTGAGTCAGTTACAATTTCAGTAAACAACATACAGCAAAATACAACTGGTACACTTACTTCTGCAAGCTCTTGTTATATAGATGAAGGGGATGATTCTTGTGATATTGATTTCAATTGGCATACATACAATCCAGTGAACTCTTCTTCTTCAGTTACACAAGACGGAAACGGAACAGTAGCCACTGGTCTTTCAGGAAGTGATTCATTTGATGTTGAATATGGTTCTGAAACTTTCAGACTTTACCACAATGGAAATCAATTAGCTTCAAGAAATGTACACGCATACTGTTCTTCTGGAACTTCTTGGAACGGAGATGAATGTGAAGACAATAATAACAACAATGATGATGATTGTTATATTACAAATTTTTCATCTAATACAAATAACGTAACTCTCGGACAATCAGCTACCTTGTCTTGGCATACAGAAAACTGTAGTTCAGCAAATATTTCAAATGTAGGTAGTGTAAATTCACATAGTGGAAGTAAAATTGTCTATCCAAACTATAATAACAATTATTATGTTTTAAATGTTCATGGTTCGAATGGAAATGACAGTCGGTCAATTTCTATCTCAATCAATGGAGCTCAAAATACTAGTGGTACATTGACTTCTTCTGTCGATTCCTGTTTTATAGCTTCTGGAAATAATTCTTGTAATATTGTTTTTCATTGGAATACAGTAAACCCTGCAACTGGTGCAACTTCTGCAGTTACTAAAGATAACAGTGGAACAGTTGGTGTTGGAAATTCAGGTACTAGTTCATTTTCTGTGCCTTATAAAACTGCAACATTCAGACTATATAATAATTCTAATCAACTAGCAGCTAAAACAGTATACGCAAGTTGTACCTCAGGTACATTCTGGAATGGAAATTATTGTGCAGTGCCAGTAGCTCCTGTGGCTCCTATTTACAACACAACATATGTTCCACCTACAAATACAACAATTGTTCGCAATAACACAACAGTTATTGGTGCAGCTTCTCCAATAATGCTTAAGATTGAAAATCACTATACTAATATAAGAATAGGAGATGTCATTGAATATATTGTTACTTATAAAAATATAGGAAAGGTTACCTTGAAAGACCCTATGGTTCAAATAATTCTCCCAGAGGGAATTACATTTACAAACTCTTCACGAGGAATATATTCAGCTTATGCTCATACACTGTCTGTTCCACTAGAAGACTTAAAGAGTGGAGCAAGTGGAATTATTTATTTGCAAGGTAGAGTTAATTCAAAAATAGATGAAAATAGACAAATTGTAACAAATGCTGTTCTTGTCTATACAAACACTAATGGAGCGCAAGAAAATGCTATTGCTTATGTATTAAATGATGTAATAGATGGTGGTAATTCACTATCTCTAGGTGCAGCAGCAATTCTTAGTGGATTTTATTCATTAGGCTTGCTTGGATTGTTATTCCTTCTTCTTATAATATTATTGATAGTTTACATTACTCGTAGATCAATAAATAGAAGGAAATTAAACTAAAAACTTTATTTCAAAAACCCCTCTCTTTATAAGAGAGGGGTTTTTGTTTTTATGTAATGTGTTAAAATAGCTGGACTTGTCCCGTTAGAAATTTAACGGACAAAAAATAAAGGCTTGTATTATAAATTTTAAATTTCTAATGGGATGCAAAAAATTTCAAAAAACATAAAAGATACTGAAAAAATAGCAGAATATTTTTTAAAAAAAATAAAGGTAAATAAAAATGGAGCTACTATTGTTGGACTTTATGGTGATCTTGGAACTGGAAAAACAACCTTTACTCAGGCCATGGGGAAGTCCCTTGGTATTAAAAGAAAAGTAAATAGCCCTACATATGTAATTATGAAAAGCTATAAGCTAAAAGTTAAAAGCTATAAGCTGTTATATCATCTGGATGCTTATCGCTTAAAAAATGAAAAAGAATTATTACACTTAGGGTGGGAAGCAATTATTGCCAACAAGGAACATCTAATATTTATAGAATGGCCAGAACAAATAATAAAAGCTATCCCTAAAAAACATCATAAAGTTTTAATTTCACACACCAAAGAAGGACATAGAAAGTTTGAAGTTAAATAAAAACCTCACCCCCTAACCCCCTCTCCTGAAAGGAGAGGGGGAATTTAAAAACAACATTGAATTTTTCTCCCTCTCCTTTCAGGAGAGGGCTAGTGTGAGGTTTATAGTGTGTTATACTTTTAGTAATGAAAAAGACAGCAAACAAGACCTTGGTTTTGCTCGATGCTCATGCAATTATTCATCGAGCTTATCATGCTTTGCCAGAGTTTTTATCTTCTAAGGGTGAGCCAACTGGGGCCTTGTATGGCTTAGCAAGTATGCTCATGAAAATAATTACTGATTTAAAGCCAGATTATATAGTGGCTTGTTATGATCTACCACAAAAAACTTTTAGACATGAAGCTTATAAAGAATATAAAGCTGGCAGAGCAAAAGCAGATGAAGGACTTATTTCACAATTAAAAAGCTCCAGGCAAATTTTTGAAGCTTTTAACATTCCAATTTACGATGCACCAGGTTTTGAGGCGGATGATGTAATAGGTACGATTGTTGAAAAATTAAAAAAACACAAGGATGTAAATGTGATCATTGCTTCTGGTGACATGGACACAATGCAATTGGTAGATGATAAGAAAGTTCAAGTGTATACACTAAAGAAGGGAATTAACGATACTATTTTATATGACGAAGAAGCAGTCTTAAAAAGATTTAATTTCAAACCAGAGTTATTGCCTGACTATAAAGGATTACGCGGGGATCCGTCAGATAATATTATTGGAATTAAGGGTATCGGTGAAAAGACAGCTACGAATTTAATTGTAAATTTTGGAACAATTGAAGAAATATATAAACAATTAAAAAAAGGAATAGAAGCTTTTAAAAAAATTGGTATTTCCCCTAGAGTTTTTGAGCTTTTGAAAGACAATGAAGAAGAAGCTTTATTTTCTAAAACTTTAGCTAAGATAAGATTAGATGCAACAGTTGATTTTAAAATACCAGAAAAAACTTTTTGGCAGAGTGCTGACTTAAAAAAAGTGGAAGAAACTTTTTTAATTTTTGAATTTAGAAGTTTATATGCAAGGCTTAGAAATTTTTTTGAGAATAAAACAATGCCTAAGAGTGAGTCTCTCCGTCGCTCGCACACTATCCTGGAAGGGCAAGGCCCATCTTTTAGTAGCGAAGATTCCTCCAAAAATGACCCTCATGTTTTAATAAATCCAAACGAATTACAGGAAACTTCAATTGCTTTATGGTTAATTAATTCAGATATAACTAATCCAAAGTTAGAAGATATTTTAATATATGCTCGGACTGAGTCTTTTGAAAAAGCCCGAGAATATATTTTTTCCGCCTTAGGCGGACCCGCCCATGGCGGGAAAAACTCGAGTCTTTTAAAAGTCTTTGAAGAAATAGAGAAGCCCATCATTCCAATCGTAAAAGAAATGCAAGATTGTGGAATTTTAATTGATCAAAAATATTTTGAAAATTTATCAAAAGAGTATCACATTGAATTAGATAAATTAACAAATAAAATATATAAAATAGCCGGAACAGAGTTCAATATAAATTCGCCAAAACAACTTTCTGATGTTCTTTTTAATAAGATGGGCATAAAATCTACTAAGAAAAAGAAGGCCAGTGGTTCTTTCTCCACTAATATTTCAGTTTTAGAAGGTTTAGAAAAAGATAATCCAATCATTAAAGATATAATGGCTTATAGGGAGCTTCAAAAATTACTTTCTACATATATTGATGTGATTCCAAAAATGGTAAAAGAAGACGGAAGACTTCATGCAAAATTTTTACAAAATGGTACGACAACTGGAAGATTTTCATCTCAAGAGCCAAATTTACAAAATTTACCAATAAAGACTGACCTGGGTAAAAGAATTCGAGGTGGCTTTATAGCACCCAAAGGATGTAAGTTATTAGCGCTCGATTATAGTCAGATAGAATTACGCGTGGCAGCAATGCTCTCAGGTGATAAAAAAATGACTCAAATTTTTCGTGATAAAAAAGATATTCATGCTGGTGTAGCTTCTTTTGTATTTGGTGTGCCAATAGAAAAAGTTAATTCTGAAATGCGTCGCCGAGCAAAAGTAATTAATTTTGGAATTATTTATGGCATGGGTGTTTCTGCTCTACAAAAAAATTTAGACAGCACCAGGGAGGAAGCACAAAAGTTTTATGATAATTATTTTAATCAGTTTTCAGGGATAAGAGATTACTTAGAAGAAGTTAAAGACTTTGCGATGAAATATACCTATACAGAAACATTATTTGGTCGTAAAAGAAGTTTTCCAAATATTAATTCAAAAATTCCATTTTTAAAAAACATGGCATTACGAACTGCCACAAATGCTTCTTTTCAAGGAACAGCTGCTGATATTATTAAATTGGCTATTAGGTATGCAGAGGAAGATTTAAAAAAAGCTAATTTATTAGACAAAGCTCATTTGGTTTTACAAATTCATGATGAATTGGTTTATCAAGTAGAAGAAGGTGTATTAAAAGAGTCTGAAAAAATAATTAAAGATGCAATGGGGGGTGTTCTTTTGCGTTCATATTTACACTATAAAACTGATATACCGCTCGAAGTTCACTCTGGTTTTGGCGATAATTTTGGAGAAGTAAAATAAGTAAAAAAAGGCCACAAAGTAGAAAAATAATATTACAATATGCTACAATTAATACTATATGGATTTTATAAACAAACAAGAAAAAGATAAAAATATACCAAGGGTGCATAAAATATTAGCACAATCTTACGCTGTATATTTATTTGCTTTAGTACTGGGTATCATCTGTAGTGCTATTTGGCCTATTAAACTTTTGTTTAGTAATTTTTTATTAAGTACAAGTCCTTTTATACTTATTTTTGCTTCTCTTTTGATTTTATGGTCTCAAAAAAGTTCTAAAAAGTTTGGCAAAGAAGAGGTAACAAAAAAATCTTTTATGAATGGTCCATATCGCTTTGTTAGAAATCCGACCAACTTAGGTATTTTTCTTTCTTTTTTATCTTTTGGAATTATTGTCAATTCTATTTTTATAATACTATTCACTTTAATATCTTTTTTTATTTCTAGTTTATATTTTTTAAAAAAAGAAGAGAAAATCCTACAAATGAAATACGGAGAAGCATATTTAGAATATAAAAAAACAGTAAGATTTTAATAATTACATAAGGTTATAAATATTTATGATATACCTCTTTACTGGTGATGATAATAGAACTAAGCGTAAAGCATATAAAAAATTTATAGAGCTTCTACCAAAAGGCTTAGAGACTTTTTTTATAAGTAAAAATAATTTTAACAGAACCCAAATTGAAAGTTTGTATTCTGGTTCTGGTTTATTTTTTACAAAATGTGCAGTTTTTTTTGAAAATATTTTTGAAAAGGAAGATCATTTAGATTTTATTTTGGAAAAACTAGAATTAATTTGCGGATCACAAAATGATTTTATCTTTCTAGAAAGTAAATTAAATAAACCTATTTTAGATGCTTTTAAAAAGGTTAGGGCAGAGCTAAATATTTTTGAATTACCTAAAGATAAAAAAGAAAAATATAATAATTTTTTATTAGCTGATGCACTGGCAGATAGAAATAAATTTCAACTTTGGTTGCATTTTAGATTTGCTATGGATAGAGGAGTTCGCATGGAAGAGTTAATAGGTATTTTGTTTTGGAAAGTTAAGGATATGATATTAAAGAAAAATTTTTATAAATTCTCTGAAATAGAGCTGAAAAGCTTTGCCACTAAAATTTCTTACTTATTACAAGAAGCACGTAAAAATGGAGCCGATGATGAGTCTGCTTTTGAACAATTCATATTAGAAGCCTTTTAGGCTTTATTTAGATTCCAAAAAAGTTTTTAACTGCAGATACAACAGCATCAAAGGTTATTCCATAATGATTTAAAGCAAAAACAACTAAAACTATAACCACTAAAGCAATAATAATACTGGAACCTTTTTCTAAATTTTTTTTCGTATATTTATTTTAGCATTTTATAAAAATAAAGGGAATATAGTGCCCTTAAGGCTTATTTTATCCTTATTTTTATTCACTGTTTTTAAATGTCACTTATTGTAGTGGTATTGACTTTTTATTTAAAATAGTTTATAATATAAATCGAATTAGTTATTTAACAATTTATTAAGAAAAAGAATAATCTCGAAAGGAGGTAAATATTATTCCCTTGGTAATACATAATTAATTCAAAACTGTCTGAAACTAGTATTAATTCAAAACTGTCTGAAAAATGATAACAAATGAAAAAAAAGATGATAATAAAATTATCATCATCGAAAACCCTGAAGTAATTAATGGTGAAAATTATTTTGGAAAAATTGCTTTAGTTCACCCAAATTATGTATTTATCAATAGTATTAAACGAGGATATGAAACTATTGCCACAAATGGTGATGTGTTTTGTCCTATTCTTGAAGGTTTAAATTTTGAAGTTGGACAAACTGTTCAATTTTCAGAACTGAACCCAGATAGAGATAAAGCCGGTAGATTTAGAACAGAAAAAATCTTTCTAGTGCAAAATTCAATAGATCTTTCTACGGAGGAAGGACGAATAAGTGCTGTTGTGAAATTTTCTAAGCTTAAATCACCATATCATCAGAACAGAAAGATAATCAGCGAAGAAGATAAAAACAAAGCTGCCAAAAACAAACCACTTCTTGATTTTGTTCAGCAAATTGGTTATTTACTTAACAACAATTCTGGATATAATCCAGAAGATGTAGTTAGATTAACAGAAGATTTTGTTGCAAGAACATTCTCAATGTTAACACCGCTTGGCGTAACATGCTCTATTGTTGGAGACATTGATAAAGATACTGAGCAGCAAATGATACAGGAAAATATTGCTCTTTACAACGAAAGTGGTCTTGGTGGGCAAGCTGAATCTTTACAAAAAGAATATGAGCAGTTTAAAAAAGTGCGTGATGTTTTTAATTTAATGCACGAAAACAATTTGCTTAGTTATTCTTCTGTAATAGACGTAAAACATTTGCCGGAGTTGACAACAGCCTTCCCAGTTTTATTTATTAATGGAAAAGAAGGATTGCATGATCTTTCTGCAGAAAGTGATCCAAGCCCCGATCATGCTATTAAATTTTTAGCTGACTGTGTTGGCTCACAGGAATACTCTTGGTTTTATCAGCTATATAATCGCAGAACGAGGCCATTATCACGCTTTAGTGGTAAAGATATAATACCTCCATCTCTTGTTAAAATAATGAATAAGGCAAAGGCAACGTTTGATTATGTTGCAATTATGACCCCATATCATGATGTGGCAAGTAAAGAGTGGAGTGATCCTAATTGGCTAAGAAACATAGATCCATTGATGGTAGGTTTTTTAAAAGGACTACCATATATGTTTATATTAGGTCGTTGGTCTGGAACTGGAGTTTTTCCATTGCTGCTTGATTGCATCGCAGATACTATGAATCATTTGAAAATCAATAAGCATTTATTGAAAAATTTTAAAAACGATTCTTATTGGTATAGGGGCAAAAAAAATGGTGGAACTATTCTTTCAAATTCAGATGATAATGGTTTAGAAAACTATGCCAATAAATTATTATTGGCATACGATAACGGATTTGTTTTTGAATTTCTGCGCGGGGATTTGCATAATAATCCCGATTATTCTTTTTAAAAAAATAAACTAATTTAAAATTAATTTATTTAAAACCCGTCTCACAAGAGGCGGGCTTTTTAATTTTAATACTTTTAATAAAACTATTTATATATTTAAATAATTCTTTGTATTAGTTTAAGTGACCCTCAGATATTAGATATCCATCAAAAAAACCTTTATATGGAGTTTTGTCGGTTATTTCCTTTTCTTTTTTATCAAAAATACCCGAGTCTGTTTTCCAACTATGTATATTGTATGCATTTTTCGGGTTCAAGTTTAATATTGCTTCTTTTAGTTTTTTTTCGTATTCTTCATTAATTTTACCTATTGTTGATGTGACTTCAAAATTAAGAGTATTATTTACTGAAGACATATCGTTGGTTGATTCTGGATCTCTTAACATAATTGTTTCTGTTGTTTTAATTAAATCGTCTGGCGATAGTTTTCCAATATAATTTTTAGTTATGTGATCTTTAAAAATATCTAAAATATTTTTAGACAATTGTTCTTGTGATAAATTCTCAATTTGGGCTTTTTGAGTTGGATTATTTTCGTGTTTCTCAGAATAAGTAGTTGTAAATGCTGGGGGAACTTTTTTTATACTAGCTTTAATTAAATTTTCTTCCATAAAAATATTATATATGATTTTTTAGTTTTGGCAAATTTTTACCAGTCGCGCTTCGGCTCGGACATTGTCGTCAGGAATAATTTTTTCGCCGCCGCTCAAAAATTTTCACGACCCTGCCTCGTCTATTTTTTCTGCTGAAAAAACATGACTGCGGCTCGGACAGCTAAAAACTCTTCCGCAGGGAAGAGTTTTCTTTACGCTGTCCGCCCGCTCAGGATCGAACTGAGGACCTTCTCCTTAAAAGGGAGCTGCTCTACCAGCTGAGCTACGGGCGGAAGTATTTTACTGTTACCTACCAAAACAGCTACGGGCGGAAGTATTTTACTGTTACCTACCAAAACAGCTACGGGCTAAAAATTTATTTTGCAAAAATTTTAATACAACAGGAGTCTTATCAACATAAGTCCTAAAAGATAAAATTAAGCAATATTGTGATAATATATGAAATATGACTAAAAATCAACCCACAGCAATGGTGGAAAAGAAAATTTTTAAATTGAACAATATATTTAAGCCCAGAGGAGATCAACCAAAGGCTATTTCCTTATTATTGGAAGGATTAAAAAAGGGAATGAAAAAGCAAACTTTATTAGGAGCAACTGGTACTGGTAAAACTTTTACCATGGCTAACGTTATTGAAAAGTATAATAAACCAACCTTAGTTATTGCTCATAATAAAACCTTAGCTGCACAGCTGGCTCAAGAATTCAGAAGTTTTTTTCCTGAAGCAGCTGTGCATTATTTTGTTTCTTATTATGACTATTATCAACCAGAAGCTTATATGCCAGTCTCGGATACATATATTGAAAAAGATGCTCAGATTAACAAAGAAATAGACATGCTTCGACATGCTACTACACAGGCACTTTTAACCCGTAGAGATGTGATCATAGTGGCATCAGTATCTTGTATTTATGGTTTAGGTAGCCCAGATGAATATGAAAAAGTTAATCTAAAATTAGAAGTTGGAATGAAGATGGATCGTTTAACTTTAATAAAAAAATTAGTAGCCATTCATTTTGAAAGGACTAATGCCGATTTGAGTCCTGGACAATTTCGCTCAATAGGTGGACGAGTTGAATTTATGCCTGTATCTGAGACAGTCATGTTTCAAATTGAAATAATTGATGAAAAAATCTCTGAAATAAATAAAGTAGATAATATAACTTTAAAAATTTTAGCCAAAGAAAAAAATATTTTTGTTTTTCCGGCCAAACATTTTATAACTGAAAATAAAAAGACTAAGCAAGCTTTAGTCGATATAAAAAAAGAATTAAAAACACACCTTAAAAAATTTGAAAAAGAAGGTAAGTTGCTCGAGGCAGAAAGAATAAAACGTCGAACTAATTATGATTTGGCAATGATAAAAGAAGTTGGTTATTGTAACGGCATAGAAAATTATTCTAGGCACTTATCTGGTAAAAAAGCTGGCGATCCACCAGAGACACTTTTATCATATTTTCCAAAAGTTAAATCTTCCCCTAAACCCGGTTTAGGGGAAACACCACTAAACCGGGTTTCGGGGAAAGGTGAGTCTGGCTTTTTGACTATTATTGACGAATCACATGTTACCTTGCCACAATTGCATGGCATGTATGCTGGAGATGCTTCACGTAAAAAAATATTAGTGGAATATGGTTTTCGCTTACCTTCAGCAGAAGACAACAGACCTTTAAAATACAATGAATTTACTGAACGTATTGGTCCAGTTATTTATACTAGTGCTACTCCAAGTGCACAAGAGCGAAGTGAAAGTGAGCAAATTGTCGAACAAATTATTCGTCCTACTGGTTTGGTTGACCCAGAAATAATTGTGCGACCAGTTTCTGAAGGTTTTGATTCTGAATATGCTCTCCGTCGCTCGCACACTGTCTTGGAAGGGCAAGCACTTTCTGGCCACAGCGAATACTCCTCCAAGTATATTCAAAAACAAAACCAAAATAAATACCCTGGGCAAATTTCTGATTTTATTAATGAGGCCGAAATAACTATTAAAAAAGGTTTTAGAGTTTTAGCAACCACTCTAACTAAAAAAATGGCAGAAGATTTATCTACTTATCTTAAAGATAAAAACATTAAAGCTGAATATTTACATAGTGATATAAAGACAATGGATAGAATAAAAATTCTGACTCAATTTAGAAAAGGTGAAATAGATATTTTAGTTGGGGTAAATCTTTTGCGGGAAGGCTTAGATTTACCAGAGGTAGCATTGATCGGAATATTAGACGCAGACAAAGAAGGATTTTTACGTTCAGAAACTTCACTGATTCAAACCATTGGACGTGCAGCGCGAAATTCTCTAGGTAGAGTTATTTTATATGCAGATATTATGACGGGATCGATGGATAGAGCCATATCTGAAACAAGTCGCCGTCGATCCATTCAATTAGACTACAACAAAAAACATAAAATTACCCCACAAACAATTATTAAAAAAATAAAAGATATTACTGAAGAAATGGAAAGTGAACACAGTAAGGTTGTAAATGCAGAGCTATCTTTGGATTTAGAAATATTTAGAAAAGCTTTTATTAAAGATAAAAATAAAAAAAGTATTAGTGAAAGTGAAACAATAAAAAATATAATGCTTCCAGACGATGTGCGTAGTTTGCAGGTCTATGAAAAGATCATCAAGTTAAAAGAGAGAGAAATGAATAAAGCAGTAAAAGAATTAGATTTTGAAACTGCTGCTATTTTGCGAGACGAAATTGTAGTATTAAAAAATAGAATGAATAGATAATTTTTTTTGTCAAAAGTTGATAGGTATGCTATAATATAGATAGTTAAATATTGATACACACCCCCGTACGAAATTACGGCGGTTTTTACCGCCTATTTCTTACGGGGCAAGCCCATTAAATTTTAAATTTATGAAAAACAAAGAACCAATAAGCAAAATAACAATTAAGGGTGCGCGGACGCACAATCTTAAAAACATAAACGTTGAAATACCAAGAAATAAAATGGTAGTTATTTCTGGTGTTTCCGGTAGTGGAAAATCTTCACTCGCTTTTGATACTATTTTTGCTGAGGGTCAGCGTCGATATGTAGAATCTCTTTCTTCTTATGCTCGACAGTTTTTAAATCAAATGCCTAAACCTGACGTAGATGATATCACTGGTTTATCCCCAGCTATTTCTATAGATCAGAAGTCACGCTCAAATAATCCTCGTTCCACAGTAGCAACAATTACTGAAATTTATGATTACTTAAGGGTTTTATATGCACGAGTAGGACATCCACATTGTCCAGAGTGCGGAGAAGAAATTAAAAAACTTTCCAATGAAGAAATTGTAAATTTTATCTTAGAAAAAGTTAATTTTTTAAATAAAGATAAAAAAAAGAATAAAAAGGTAATGGGAGTAGAGTGGAATGAAACAAATATAAATATTTTTGCTCCAATTATTCGTGGGAGGAAAGGAGAACATTATCAATTATTGTACGACTTATTGGGAAAGGGTTATTCTGAGATTTCTTTAAATGGAGTTATTAAAAAATTACGTGAGCAAATTATTCTTTCAAAACACAAAGCTCATAATATTGACGTATTAGTAGACCGTTTTGCGGTACACGAATTGAATGATAATAAAGAAACAGGAAGAGCAAGATTAGCAGAAGCAGTAGAAAGAGCTTTAACTGAATCGCATGGCTTGGTTTCAATTAGAATTGAAAAAGAGGAGTTTATTATGTCTTCGAAGTTTGCTTGTAAAAATGATGGTTTTTCTTTTCCAGAGGTTGAACCACGTCTTTTTTCTTTTAATTCACCACATGGAGCCTGTCCTGATTGTAAGGGGTTGGGTGTAAAATATTTTGGCGGTAAAGAATTATGTGACTTATGTCATGGTGCTCGACTAAGACCAGAATCACTAAGTGTTTTTTTAATAGGAGAAAACAAAAAAAATATAAATATTTTAACTGTGACTGATTTTTCAATTCGACAGGCACAAGATTTTTTTAATAATTTAAAATTATCGGATAAAGAAAAAGAAATTTCGTTGCCAGTCATCAAGGAGATACAAGCCCGACTTCAATTTATGTTGGATGTTGGTTTGGATTATATTCAACTTTCTCGTAAAGCTAGTACTTTATCTGGTGGCGAAGCACAAAGAATTAGATTAGCTTCTCAACTTGGTTCACGTTTAGTTGGTGCTTTATATGTTTTAGATGAACCAACAATAGGATTACACCAAAGAGACAATGAACGCTTGATTAAGACTCTTTTAAATTTAAGAGATTTAGGTAATACAATTATTGTCGTAGAGCACGATGAGGATACTATTTATTCTTCAGATTATTTAATAGATATGGGTCCTCTTGCTGGTGTGCATGGGGGTAAGGTAGTTGTGTCTGGCTATCTTGAGGATTTATTAACAACAAAGAAGAACACAAATGATTCACGTACCTTAGCATATTTACGTGGCGAAGAAAAAATAGAAGTACCACTAAAAAGGAGGCAGAACAAAGGGGTACTACGGATTGCTGGTGGAAAGGTTTTTAATATTAATAATTTAAATGTAGAAATTCCACTAGGTGTTATGACCTCTATCACTGGTGTTTCTGGTTCTGGTAAGAGTTCTTTGATGTATGAGATTTTAAATAAAAATTTACGTGCTCGTTATGATAGAGAATATAGGAGTGCTCAAACTTACAATTGTTCATCTTTTTCTGGAACTGAATATCTTTCACGTTCTATATTAATTGATCAATCCCCAATTGGTCGTACTCCAAGATCTAATGTTTCTACTTATACCGGTTCATTTACTCATATTAGAGATTTATTCGCCACTACCGAAGAGGCACGTCTTCGTGGATGGAAACCCAATCGTTTTTCTTTTAATGTTAAAGGGGGGCGCTGTGAAGCATGCGAAGGCAATGGACAAATAGCAGTAGAAATGCATTTTTTACCTACGATATATGTGACTTGTGATATTTGTAATGGTAAACGTTTTGATAACGAAACTTTAACTATAAAATATAAGAAGAAAAACATTTATGATGTCCTAAAAATGACAGTAGAAGAAGGCTTGTCTTTTTTTAAAGATATTCCAGCTATTTCTGATCGGCTACAAACCCTTTTTGATGTTGGACTTGGATATTTAGAGTTAGGTCAAAGTGCTACAACTCTTTCAGGCGGTGAAGCACAAAGGGTAAAAATTTCAAGTGAACTATACCGACCACATTTAGAAAAAACTATTTATCTCTTAGATGAACCAACTGTAGGTCTTCATTATGATGATGTTGCAAAACTTTTAGAGGTATTAAATAAGCTTGTAAATAAAGGTAATACCGTAGTTTTAATTGAGCACAATTTAGATGTTATAAAAAGCTCTGATTATATTGTAGATATTGGCCCAGAAGGTGGTGTCGGTGGAGGAAACTTAGTTGCCAAGGGAACACCAGAAGATGTAGCCAACAATAATAAAAGTTATACTGGTAAATATCTAAAGAAAGTTTTACGTAAATAAAATATGAATAAGCAAAATTTAAAAAAGTATATTATTCCAGACTCTCCAGGGGTGTATTTTTTTCGAAAAGGTACTCAGGTTATTTATGTTGGAAAAGCCACTTCTTTACGAGATAGGGTAAGGAGTTATTTTGTAAAAGATTTATTTGAAACTAGAGGTCCGATTTTGGTTGAGATGCTTTTACAATCAGATAATATTAAATGGAAGCAGGCCGATAGTGTGCTTGAGGCCCTAATATTAGAATCAGAATTAATAAAAAAATATCAACCAAAATATAATACTAAAGAAAAATCAGACAAAAGTTTTAATTATGTTTGTATTACTAATGAGGAAATTCCGAAGGTCATGGTTATTAGGGGTAAACAAGTAGAGGAAATAAAGAATTTTCGAAACTGCGCCCTCGGAGACAAAAAGGCAGGGGACCCACACGTTTCTAAAAATTCTTTATTTCCTCTACTTGCAAACTTTGGGCCATTTACCAATAGCTCACAACTAAAAGAAGCCTTGAAAATAGTACGTAGGATTTTTGCATTTGTGGATGAAAGTTCTAATAAAAAACAAAATTATGAATTTTATAGGCAACTAAAATTAATTCCAAGTTCTTTGGAAATATATAAAAACAACATAAAGAATATAATATTATTTTTTAAAGGTAAGAAAAAACAAATTTTAAAAAACTTAGAAAAAGAGATGAAAATTTGTGTAAAAAAAATGGAATTTGAAAAAGCTAATCAAATTAAAAAACAAATTTTTGCATTAAAACACATCAATGATGTGGCTTTAATTAAAGAGGGTAATGGCTTTGTTTCTTCCAATTTTTTGTCCCTGCGCCCTTCCCCGAGTACGGGTTGGGACCCTCGGGCGCAAAAAATTGGAAGAAACTTCAGCCATCTAAACTTTTTTCGTATTGAATCCTATGATATAGCTCATATGAGCGGGCAGAATATGGTGGGTGTGATGACTGTGATTCAGGATGGCGAAATAGTTAAAAATGAATATAAAAAATTCTCCGCCAAAGGCGGATCTGCCTTTGGCGGAAGAACTGTTTTGGGTAATAGTAAGGCGAACGATACAGGGGCACTAAGAGAGATATTAGAAAGAAGATTCAATCATACTGAGTGGCAGTATCCAAATTTAATTGTAGTAGATGGTGGAAAAATGCAAATAAGTGTAGCCAAAAAAATTATTGCAAAGAATGGACTAAGGATACCAATAGTCTCTGTTGTAAAAGATCAAAAACATAAGCCAAAAGGAATATTAGGAGATAAAATTTTAATACAAAAATATAAAAATCAGATCCTTTTGGCAAATAATGAATCTCATAGATTTGCTATTGCATATCATAAAAAAGTGCGTGCAAAGAATTTTTTAAAGTGATTTATGTTAAGATAAAAAAATGGAAAGACAAAATATTTTAATTTTAAATGATATTCGTTCAGCCCAAAATGTAGGTGCTATTTTCCGCACAGCTGATGCGGTAGGAATTAATAAAATATATTTAGTGGGTTATACACCAGGACCATTAGATCGTTTCGGTAGAAAAAGAGGTGATATTGCAAAATCTGCCTTAGGGTCAGAAGAAACTGTTTTATGGGAGTCTAAAAAAAGTTTATTGTCCTTGATAAATAAACTTAAAAAAGAAAATTATTTAATAATTGGGATTGAGCAAGATGATAAATCTATTGACTACAAAAAAATAAAATTAAAAGAAAAGAATGCTTTTATTGTTGGTACGGAAGTTACTGGATTGCCAAAAAATATAATTAAAAAATGTGACGTAATTGCAGAAATACCCATGCTAGGGAAAAAGGAATCATTAAATGTTTCCGTTGCTACAGGCGTAGCATTATTTAGAATTCTTAATGTTTAAAAAATATAAATTTATTATTGTGGCCCGTATGTTTCACCTGTGTCTAGTGGGGCAGCGGGTTTTATAAACGGTTTATCTGTTTGTCCTTTTTCTGGACCACCAGCGAAAAACCAGACAAGCCATAATACTATTAGTATAACTATTATTCCTTTTAAATGTTCCCATGCCATAATGTTTTTTATTATATTATTTTTATAATTATTTATTTCCTAAAATTTTTAAAGCTTCACGAATCTTGGTATTAGTATCAGAATCAGGAGTAACCCCCTTCAAGGCTTCACGAGCTTCAGATTGGGAGTAACCCAATGATTTTAATGCCTCCAGTGCATCTAGTTCCCCCTTAAGAGAGATGTCAGATCTATCTTCACCAATTTTGTCTCGAAGTTCGATGACTATTTTTTCGGCTGTTTTTTTACCAATACCTGATATTTTTGTTAAATATGAAATATCTCCTGTACCGATAGCTTTTCTGAGTGTTTCAATCGAAGCGATACTTAAAATAATTAAAGCCGATTTTGGCCCAATACCAGAAACATTAATAAGCATTTCAAAAAATTCTAATTCCTTATAATCTAAAAATCCATATAGGTCAAATGAATCTTCTCTCACGTGAGTGTGGATGAAAAAAAAGTTTTCAATTTCCTTTTTTAATTTAGATAAGGTATCAGGCGAAATAGATATTTTGTATCCAACCCCATTAGTTTCTACAATGACAAATTTATCAGTTTTTAAAATTATTTTTCCTTTTATGCTTCCAATCATACTTTTATAGTAGCAAATAATATAAAGATAAGAAAGTTGCAATTTAGGGGTATTTTTGATATCTTTAGACTATATTAATTAAGTAATGTAAACAATAAAAATTATGCCAATTACACAATCAGCTAAAAAAGCTATAAGAGGTTCACTTCGCAAGAAGGGTTACAATGACCAATCTAAGAGAACGATGAAAGAAGCTATTAAAAATATTAGAAAAATTGCCAAGACTGACAAAAAAGAAGCAGAAAAAGTTTTGAGTACAACTTTTCAAGCTATTGATAAGGCAGCCAAGAGGGGAGTCATTAAAAAGAACAATGCTTCTCGTAAAAAATCTCGTTTATCAAAACTTATAAAATAGTAAAAAGTTGAAAGTTATAAAGTTCATAAAGTAAAATACAATTTTTTTTGGTCATTACTTTCTACTTTCTACTTTCTACTTTATAACTAACTATGTCACATCTTTTAGAATTTTATGGAACAGAATGCCCTTGTTGCGTTTATATGCATGATTTTGTTGTGCGTTTAGAGAAAGATGAAGGAATTAAGGTTGAATCTTTGGAAATTTGGCATAATACTGAAAATGAAAAACGTTTACTGGAAATAGACAAAGACTTATGTGGTGGTGTACCATTTTTTTACAATACTAAAACTAAGAAATATATTTGCGGAGAAGCTTCATATGAAGAATTGAAAGATTGGGCAGAGGGCAAGTAGTTTATTTATTTAATTCTTTAGCGCGATTATAGGCAGCAATGACTGCCTTTTTTGTTATATGGTTTAATTTCAATACCTTAAGTGCTGCTTCTGTCGTTCCTCCTTTTGATGCTACTTTTTTTATTAATTCAGTATAGTTTCCATCCTTTCCAAGGATAGCAGCAGATGAAAAAGTTTTTGTTATTAACTTTATGCTTTCTTTTTTGTTTAATTTTATATTTTTACAAGCATTGAGTAATGACTCCGCCAGAATAAAAAAATAGGCTGGTCCACTTCCAGATATTGCGGTAATTTTATTTATTGTGTCCTCGTTTTTAACCTCAAAGTTTTCACTAATTTTATTTATTAGATCTTTTATTTTTTTATTTTCTTCTTTTGATAATCCAGATTTTTTCCAAACTGTAATTCCTTCACCGACAGCAAGTCCTAGGTTTGGCATAATCCTTACAATTTTTTTATGATTAGAAAGTTCATTTATTTTTTTAATTGAAAAACCAGCCATAATTGAGATCAAAATAGTTTTTTTATTTATATGATTTTTTATTTCATTTATGGCTTCTTTAGCATCTTGCGGCTTAACTGCTAAGATTATAAAATCAGATTTTTCTACATCTTTTATGTTAAGTGGTAGTTTTGGATTATTTTTATCCATACCAATAATTTTAATTTTTTTATCATTTTTTGAAATAGCACTAGCTATAGCTTGGCCCATTGTACCGAAACCAATAATTGTAAGATGTATTTGCATATAATATATTTTATATTTTTTTTATTTGGCTTTCTATGTCAGACGCCACAAAAGGTTCATTTTTAATACTTTTGTTTTGATATGGTCTTGATAAATATACCCTTCTGTTTTTTGTATCAAAAAATACACCCAATGAATGATTTGGGGTGGAAAAGTTCCTGTTCATTGGCGTCATTATAACAGGTGAAAAACCAATTATTTTTGATATTTGATAATTTAAAAGCTTAATCGAATTAATATATTTAGTTTCAGGTTTTATGTTTAAAAAGTCAGTGCTATCTCTTCCTGGCGTAAAATCATCTCGATGGTCATTTATTGCATTATCTGTGTGTCGGCTTACATCATCTTCATTTCCTCCAACAATAACAATATCAATGGAACCTTCTTCACAGCTATTTTTAAATTCTTCTGTTGTTTTTTTTAAGTTTTCGATAAATTCATTTTGAATATCACCATCTTCTAAAAATTTTTCTGGATTTTGATGAGTTAAACAAGATATATTTTTACCAGTTATTTTATCTTTGCCAACAAAAATTACACCAGTACAATCAAGGTAATTAATAGAATATTTATTTTTTTCATTTATGGGTGAAATTAAATAAGTTTCTTTTCCTGAGGTTTTTATATTTTTATCTTTCATCTCCTTCTCTCCATAATTGAAATCTAAAAATTCTGCATTTTTTTTAAATTCATCTAAAAAATATTGGTTTTCTTTGTTTGGATTATTTTTATCATCAATACAACCCATTATAACTTTATTACCACCTTTTAGGTGTTCACCCTTTAGTGTGTTTTTTATGTTTTCCATTTTTAAATTATATCAAGAATATCTAAAAGTTCGACTTATGTTTTGTTTAAAGTGCCCTCACCAGGAATCTTTCCTTACTGGAACAGTATACCTTTTCGATGGTTCGAAATGAATAAATTTTTCTGCTTGGTCACAAATAATTCTTCGTCGCCACTCAAAATTTTCGCGACCCCGCCTCGTCATTTTATCTGCTGATAAAATATTACTGCGGCCGACAAATTGTCCGCAGACAAAGCAGTTTGTCTGCTTTACACAATTTGTCCTCTCGGCAGGAATCGAACCTGCATCGCAACTTCCGCAAAGTTGCGTCCTATCCATTGAACGACGAGAGGATATTTGAAGATTAACAGTTTTTTTAAAAAAAATCTACCCTTAGGTAGATTTTAGAATCCTAGATGTTCCATTATTTTTTCATAAGGATGCTCAGACATTTTTTCTTCAATGATTTCATTTGCAATCATCATTTTGTAAATATTTTCAGCTTGCATGTAATCTATTGGCATTGAAATGATAGGCATAAAAAATCTTTCTGATTTTATAAAAAGTAGTGGCTTGCTATCAGTTTGGACAAAGAAAGCTTTAATTTTTTCATAAGGGTAAAAATGATCTTTTATTTTTAATCCTTTATTGTTTAATTCGTATTCTATTATTTCTGGTTTTTTTGTAGAAAAAAATCCTAAAAGGATACCACCTATAACAAGAAGGGCTGCAAAAAAATAATTAGTAAAAATAATTGCAGTTATTGACCCAGCAACTATAATCACACCCAATGCCCAAAACCAGTCATTGTTTTTTTGCTTGTCATCATATTCTGGTGCAGACCAATTTAATTTGTCCATACAAATATTATATCACCCGGCAGTAGATTTTGAAAGCAAATTTCAAAACTTACTACCTATATCACAAGTTTAAATATGTAATGCAAAACTTTTGCGGAGGGTAGAGGACTCGAACCTCTAAGGGCTTTCGCCCGCTTGTTTTCAAGACAAGTGCCTTACCATTCGGCGCAACCCTCCTTTGATTAACTTAGTATATCCTTTTTAATTTCTTTTTCAATCTTTTTCCTTAGCCAGCTGTTTTTTAAAAAATGTTCTTCGAAATGGCAATTTGGACAAATGAGCTCAAGATTATCAATTTCGTTATTTTTTCTATTTCTATCTTTGTGGTGAACTTGTAGAATTTCGTATTTATCATATTCACACCTTTCACACTTTTTACCTTTTTCTTTTAATAATCTAATTTTTAGTGCCTGTTGAGATTTTACCTTATTTCTTGGGTTTCCAATTTTATATTTTATTCCTGCCCTGTGTATATTAGCACAACTTCTACCACAAGTTTTTTTATTAAATTTTGACATAATCATTTTTTTACACACTACGCATGGTTTTTCTTTTCGTTGAGAAATACCATAACAAACTATATTGCAAAAAACTTGCCCCTTACTCCTTTTCATCTGGCTAGGCTTTCTGTAAATTGCTGTATTGCATACAATACATTTAGTATTCGGGTTTCTTTTGTAATATTCCACTAATCTAGTATACCACAAACAATTCTAAATAAATAAACAAAAAACATCCTTCATTTAGGATGTTTTTTAAGTTTATATTAGATTTCTTCTTTTATCTGTTTTTCTTCTTTCTTCTTCTTGTCTTTCTTTGGTAAGATTATTTGCAAAAATACTCTTTTTACGTCAGATAAGTTCTTTTTTGCAATTGAAAATAAATAAATTATTTCTATTATTCCAAAAGTATTTAAAACTAGCACAGCTACAAACCAACCCTTGTGGTTGTTTTTTGCTGCTGTCCATACAGCATAACCCTTCCAAAAAAGAGTCCAAAGTGTTATTAAAATTATTACTAAAAGAGGAACATTACCACCTATATATTGATTCATCATAATATTAAAATAATATCAGAAAAAAGTTTTTTATGCTACCCATTAGTAAACTTTGGAAAATCACTAGTGGGTGTTAGTATGTAAAGATGGTTAAATTTCTAGGTATAGATTATGGGGCAAAAAGGGTAGGGTTAGCTATTTCAGATGAAAATGGCCGTTTAGCTTTCCCTTTTAAAATTTTACAAAACAATAAAGAACTTTTTGACTCAGTGCATAATATTTGCGGAGAAGAGAGTATTGCCGAGATCATAATAGGTGAATCAGTGGATTTATACGGAAAAGAAAATAAAATTATGAATGAAATTAAAGAATTTGTAAAAGAATTATTGGGATTAGGTTTACCAATACATTTTCAAAAAGAATTCATGACGACAGTAGAAGCAAGAGGAAGAGAGGGTAAAGAAAAAAATAATGCACGTAAAATACCTGCACGCAATGCTTTTAGCATAGCTAATGCAGGCGGGAAAAAAGTCTATAAGAGTAAAAAGGTTGATGCATCTGCTGCCGCTTTAATATTACAGAGATATTTAGACAAAAGAAATAAAAATTAAGTGCTATAATAAAAGGACTTGTCCCGTACAAAATTTTTGATTACTGGGCAAAAAGATAAAATATTATAAATTAAAATTTTGTATCGGAATGATATCTTACGAAGATTTTAAAAAAATGGATATAAGGGTTGGAACTATCAAAGGGGTAGAAGTTGTTCCAGGTGCTGACAAGCTTTTATGTTGTCAGGTTGATTTTAATGAAGTGGATGAGACTGGTGCAATAAAATTAAGACAAATTATTTCCGGAATTCGTGAATATTATGAAGATATTAATGTTTTACTAAACAAGCAAGTTTTATATATAGTAAACTTAGAACCAAGAACTATTAAGGGATACGAAAGTAATGGAATGTTGATGGCTGTCGATGGCATAGATGAAAAACCAGTTTTTCTTATTCCAGAAGTAATAGTTAGTCCTGGGAGTAAGGTTAGATAGTTTGCGAGTTTAACACCACAAAATATTACTGGTCCCGTACTAAATTTTTGAGTAAAATAAATGGTCAATATTAATAACAATTTAAAATTTTAGAACCGGGATGCATTTTTTCGAAATTATACCTTTAATAAAAACAATCGGACTACTCGGCATTTTTATTTTTATTTTTGCAGAGTCCGGTTTATTTTTTGGATTTTTTTTACCAGGAGATTCTTTGCTTTTTACAGCTGGTGTTTTAGCTTCTGCTGGGTATTTTAATATAGCACTTTTGCTTACAGGTTCTTTTCTTTGTGCGATATTGGGAGATTCCTTCGGTTATTATTTTGGTAAAAAAATAGGTCCTAAAATTTTTTCTAAGCCTAATTCTTTTTTTTGGAATCAAAAAAATATAGAAAAAACTAACAAATTTTATAAAAAGTACGGAAACAAAACTATAACCTTAGCTCGTTTTGTGCCTATCGTACGAACATTTGCACCAATCATGGCTGGAGTAGGAAATATGCAGTATAAAACTTTTTTATTTTGGAATATTTTAGGTGGTTTAGTTTGGACCGGCTCTATGACATTGGGCGGGTATTTTTTAGGTGGATTAATTAAAGATGTAGATAAATATATTTTACCAATAGTAGCAATAATAATTTTTATTTCTATTTTACCAATTCTATTTCAATTCTTTAAAAGAAGTAAAAAAGAAGAACCAACAGGGCTATTGTGATTGACCAAGATCCTTAAAAATGTTATTTTAGTTACATGCGGTTAGGTCATGTTGTAGCGACACGTGAGATACACTGTTATAATAGCTAAGAAAAAATAGAATATGATACGGGTTAGGTCATGTTGTAGCGACACGTGAGATACACTGTTATGATAGTAAGGTAAAAAATAGCATATGATACGCGCTAGCTCATGTTGTAGCGACACGTGAGATACACTGTTATGATAGTAAGGTAAAAAATAGAATATAATGCGCGGTTAGCTCAGTTGGTAGAGCAACCCGTTTACACCGGGAAGGTCGGGGGTTCGAGTCCCTCACCGCGCACAGATGCCTTCGTAGTTCAATGGATAGAACAGAGCTCTTCTAAGGCTTTGATGTAGGTTCGATTCCTACCGAAGGCACAAAAGTAAAAAAAGAATATGAAAAAAAATACTCTAACAAAAATAAAAATTCTCTACGAAGATAAAGATTTTTTAGTGATAGATAAACCATCTGGTATTTCTGTGCACCCAGATGGGCGAACTAAAGAAAAAACTATTACAGATTGGTTTATCAAAAAATATCCTAGGTCAAAAAATGTAGGTGAACCAATGGGCGAAATTTTTCGACCAGGCATAGTTCATCGTTTAGACAAAGGTACTTCTGGTGTTTTGGTTTTAGTAAAAAATCAAAAAGCTCACCAGTTTTTAAAAAATCAATTTCAAAACAAAGAAGTTAGAAAAGTTTATAATGCAATCGTTTCAGGTTTTGTGAAAAATGAACGTGGAATAATCAATAAACCAATTGGTCGAAGTCCATCAGATTTTCGCAGAAGATTGGCCGGAAGAGGTGCAAGAGGGGAATTAAGAGAAGCTGTTACAGAATACAGAGTACTAAAACATTTTAATGTTCTATCCAATAAATTTACCTTCTTAGAAGTTCGTCCAAAAACAGGACGAACTCATCAAATTCGAGTGCATATGAAATTCTTAAATCACCCAGTTGCGTGTGATTCGCTTTATGACCTAAAAGGTTTTTGCCCAAAACAAATCGTACGCTTAGCACTTCACGCTAAATCTATTGAGTTTAAAAACTTGAAAGGGGAAACTATTAAAGTTGAATCACCTTTACCTAAGGAATTTTTAAGAATTATAAAGTAACTTTACTTTTTCGTTTATATATTGTATTATGTAAAAAATAGAAGAGTTCTATAAAATATAAAATATAAATAGATAAGCCATGAAAAAAATAAATTCTGACTATGAACTAATTAAAAAGGGTATTGTTGTTGAGCGAAAAAAACGCGATAGATTAAAAATAATATCCAATGAAACAAATTTTGTATTAGGAAAAGACCTACGCAACTTTATCTCTTTTAATAATTTAAAAAGTAAAAAGAATAAAATAGAAACAAAGAGTGAAGTCTTAAATGAATACAAAAACCTTGTTTTCAAAAAGTGTAACGAAGTTCTTGAAGAAATGAAAATTTCCGAAGCTTCTTTTGACCAGATCATTGAAAGGATTATCCAGTACGATGGCGCAATAGATTCCTGGATCAACTTTGGTTATTATCGTGGTCGTGCAATTTGTGCATGTGCTTTTGGAGACAATCATCGTATTTATGTAAATATGTATGATCCAGTAGCGTGGGCAGTTGGTCATAATTTTATCTTATGATTATGACAATTTTTTAAAAAATAAAAAGCGCTTAGATTAATCTAAACGCTTTTTTTTATTTCAACTAAATCTTTATTCATTATTATCATAAACATCTAGTACGTATTGAGTCCCAAAATCCACAACAACCTTACAAAGATAATAATCAGGAGAAGTGAATGTTCTGGTTCTAATTTCAGGAATTTTATCCTGATAATTATCATCTTCACTTATCCAAGCAGAAGTACCCATATTTTGGTACTTAAAATTCGAGTTGTTAAGCTCGAGTATCTCGTTGGTTTTTATCGAATATGATCCGTTTCGGAATATTCGATTTTGTTTTTCGTTATTGTAACGAAAAAACAAAGTTATTGCGCAGGTTTTCCCGATAGATTGGCCTAGGAGTCCTTTCATTTCTGATAATTTTTGAAAGTACCTTTTGGCAATTTCAGTTTCAGAGTTTTTATAAGGACTCTCTTGAAAAGAGTCTAATGCCGGCATTGCCCCTAGTACATTGTCTGTTCGAATAAAAGTTTGGACCAAATCATCACTTAGTGTGCCATCAAGATGTTTACTCGATTCAAAAACAAAAGTTCCTTTTTCTGAATTTACATCTTTTGTTGACCCATAAATTTTATTTTTAACAAAAGAGCCATCCGTTTTTATTCTAAAAAATATAATAGGAATTAATCTATTAGGCTTCTTTTGTAAAAAACTAAAAAGTTTTGGTATGTGATGAGCATATTCATCACTAATGGTTAATAGGCTTTCAGGTTCTACTTTTTCTGAGTTAAAAAACTCTACTATTTCTCTTGTTTTCATGGTTTCATGTTTTTTATGTTATTAAATTTGAAGAATTATCTAAAATTCCAACAAGAAGCTTAGATAATTCCTCGAATAAATACATAATTTGTTTTCAAAGATTTTTCTTTAAAATAGCATTGTTTTTGAGTTAAGTCAATATTATAGATTTATGTATGCTATTATAATTTGCCTTTAAAAAATTTCTATGCTAAAGTAGCTTTTATGGTAGTTACAAATATTAAATTTAGTCCAGTAGACATTGAAGCTCGCAAAAAGCTTGATTTTCATGCGGGTGATACTATTCGTGTTTGGTCTAAAATTTCAGAAGAAAAAACTAATAAAAAAGGCAAAAGTGAGGGAGCTAAATTTCGCTTGCAGGCCTTTGAGGGTATTGTTTTAGCAAGAAAACACGGAACAGAAGCTGGTGCTACCTTTACTGTTAGAAAAATTGCATCAGGAGTAGGAGTAGAAAGAATTTTTCCTTTATTTGCACCGACAGTAGATAGAATTGAAGTTGTTAAAAAATCAAAAGTTCGCAGATCAAAACTCTATTATATAAGAACGAAAGCTGTTAAGGATGTGCGAAAAAAGATGAAATCAGTTACAGCATCTAAATTAGAGATTGAAAAAGAAGATATTGATGAAGAAAATAAAAAAGAAGAATAAAATAATATTTATGTTAAAAAATCCATTTGAAAAAATGGATTTTTTTGTTATAGTTGAAATGTTCTTTTGTTTGCCCAGGTGTTGAAACTGGTAGACAAGCATCCTTGAGGTGGATGTGCCCGTAAGGGCATGGGAGTTCAAGTCTCCCCCTGGGCACATTATAAAAATTTAATTTATATAAATTATGCTATATACACGAAAAGGTGATGACGGAAAAACAAAAACTTTTGGTTGTGATCAAAGAATTTCTAAAAGTTCTACTATTGCTGAGGCACTTGGTTCACTTGATGAAATTAATTCTTATCTTGGGCTT
>Ga0172381_10001266_pt1 | contig 30086 bp, 41 predicted proteins | sample Leawel6488metaG_FD_119754 | JGI IMG/M metagenome (GOLD analysis project Ga0172381, IMG submission 119754) | Leachate microbial communities from a municipal landfill in Southern Ontario, Canada - Leachate well 64-88 metaG | ecosystem: Engineered > Solid waste > Landfill > Unclassified | place... | reverse complement strand
TTTTATAATTGACAAATTGTCAATTATGTTTTATAATTTATGTAAAGAGAAAAGAGGTGAATTATGAATAATGAAAAAACTATATATAGTGAAATAGGTGATAAAATAAGAAAAAGACGAGAAAATAGGGTGGCAAACTTTCAAGACTGTAAAATACGTTTATAGGGGTGTTGAAGGTGTTGAGGATGAAGTTACTGTAAACAACTATAATGAACTTAAAAGCATGCTAAATCCGGAATTGGAAGCAAATAAAGTTGAAACAATTCAAACTGAAGCACAACAGTTAGTATCAAAGGAATTTGAAAACGCTCTTAAAAAGGCTGAAACTTATAGTAGTATAACGCACATGTCTAAGACAAACATATATGATCAGCTTGTTTCTGAGTACGGTGAACAATTTACAGTAGAAGCGGCTAATTATGCAATGGAAAACCTTAAAGCAGATTTTAACGCAAACGCATTAGAAAAAGCTAAAACCTATTCCAAAACCATGAACATGTCTAAAATAGGCATATATGAGCAATTAACATCTGAACATGGAGAAAGTTTTACTCCTGAAGAAGCCCAGTATGCTGTAGATAATCTAGTTGCCGATTATAATAATAATGCATTGGAAAAAGCCAAAACTTATCAAAAGACTTTAAGCATGTCTTCAAATGAAATATACGACCAACTTATTTCAGAATATGGAGAAAAATTTACACCAGAACAAGCACAATATGCTATAGATAATTTAGGTTAATTTACAATGCCATTCTCAAATAAAATAAAGCCCCTCCAAAAACGGAGAGGCTTTTTTAAAAAATAAAGGAGGATATTATGGCAAGGCCAAAAAAAGAAGCCCCTAACAGAGCTGATGGAATGTATGAAGTTAAAGTTACTGTAGGAACAACAGTAAACGGGAAACCGATTCGCAAGAGCTTCTATAGTTCTATCAGTAAGAACGATGCCAGAGCTAAAGGCGAACAATATAAAATAAATGTTAACTCAGGAGAAACTATTCTTCCTGGAATGACTTTTGATAAATGGTCTCAAATCTGGCTTAACTCAAAAAGTGGAACAATCAAAGACCACACTTATGAATTCACTTATCAGAAAAATATTGAAAAATATCTGATACCGTACTTTGGAAAGTCAAGATTAATTGATATAAAACAAATTGATATCCAGAATTATTTTAATCAAGTAAAGCATGCAAAAGGAAACTCCTTATCATTATCAACTCTAAACAAACATAAAATGATATTACACGCCCTGTTTGACTCTGCAATAGATAATGACCACTGTTACAAGAACCCTGTTAAAAACATTAAATATGAACGTATACTTGAAAAAAAGGAACGTAATTATTACAATGAAGAGGAATCTGAAATACTTATCAATTATGCTGCTGAACACGATTTCCATGGAATAGTTATCATTCTTCAAAGTGGCCTTAGGCGTTCAGAATTGCTCGGTTTACAATGGAATGATATTAATTTTGATAACAATACTATAAATGTTAAACGTGCAGTAACACGCACTACAGGAGCTGTATTAATAGACAAGACTAAAACATACTCATCTGAAAGAGCAATACCTATATCAGATAGACTAGCTGATTATCTTAAAAAAATGAAAATAGTATCAACATCAAAGTATGTAATTGAAGATGCCGATCCAGATAAGCCACTGGACCCTCACAAGTTTTGCAGATAAATTTATAAGTTTCATGGAAAAATTCTCATGGGAAACAAAACTTAAAAAATTAACACCTCACGAACTACGACACACTTACGGAACAATTCTAAGAGAAAGGGGTGTTGACATATACACAATTCAAAAAGTTCTTGGCCATTCAGACATAGGAACAACATCTAAGATATATGTTCACAATGATCTGAATGTACTAAGAAAACAAATGAATTTTAAATAGCTACGACACATGTCACGACATTTACTACGACATTAACATTGTTTTATCTTCAATTAACATAAATATATAAAAAGAAAAAGCACATAAACAAGTCATTTAAAACTTATCTATGTGCTTGGTTTGGTGGAGGCGACGGGAATTGAACTCTTGATAAATTCACATATTTACGAGGATTATATATTATTGCGACACATGTTACGACATAAGCTAGTCTAATTTTATCATTGTTTTTCTATTGTAATTTTATAGTTTTGCCCTTCCAACTCAATTTCTATTTCCTTCTTTATCTGTTCCGGTGCTCTCTGTTCCGGAACGTCACTATTGCCATTGAGCTTCAGCTTTTTTATAAGCGTGGAATAATCTCTATACGAATAATTTAAATCAACGTCCGTTGCTATCCCATCAATTTTCCCACTCGCTGAATACTGCCACAATCCTCCGAACTCGTTGCCGTATGCAGGAGTAGTGGTCCAATGTGCTAACCATTTATCAAACGCCTTTAATCTCTCTTTGTCAAGCTTGTAGTTGATCCAGTTTGGATTACAGTATAAACCTGTGTAAAATCCTTTTGCTTGAACTTTGTTGCAGAACGCTAGCACTATATCTGTGAGAAGCTGAACACCTAAGTTTTCTTGTGATTTATCTTCGATATCAAAGTAAACAGGATATTCAAAATGCTTACCCTGGATGGTCTTTAAAAATACATCCGCTTCCTGTTCCGCTTCCTGGGTGCTCTTCGCATAGCTGTACCAGTATGCTCCGACTTTTATTCCGTTTGCTTTTGCGTTTTCATAGTTAAAGTCAAAACATTTGTCTTTTTGACTTTCTAACATTCCATACCCCGCACGGATAATTGCAAAATCAATTCCTTTTTCTTTGACTAATTTCCAGTCTATTTTGCCCTGGTGCTCTGATACGTCAATTCCTTTTTCATGTGCTTTGATGTCTGATGCCTTTTCAATAACTACAATTTCTCTTTTTACGTCAAAATATTTGTAAAAATCTTTTATATAGTCGTTACCTCTTACTTCATCTCCCCACCATTTTTTATCCGCTGACCTTGTGTCTATATGCGTTGCGTTATCAGCAATAAAGCCGATTCCTTGCATATTTAAATCCTGTGCGATACAGCAAACGTGTTTTGCGTGTATGATTTTATTGTTTTTATCATATGCAACAAAGTCCGCTGCTTTACCTAGTGTGTGCTGACCTTGTCCGTTCCCACCTACTTCTTTATCATGTAGTGGAGTTCTGTAGCCGCTTGTGATGATTATTTTGCTGCATTCTAGCTTTTTAAAGATAGATTCAAGCAAAACTATTAAATCATCATCAATTAAAATTTCGTCTGTATAAGACTTAAATTCTTTTACTTTAAAATGTTCGCTTAAGTCTTTTTCTCCATCTCGTGCCAAGCTATATTTATTTATCATTTTTATCACTTTCCTTATTCTCAATTTTACTTCTGGCATCCTGCAAGAGTACATTAACCCATTTAGGCAAAATTTTCGGGTTACATTCAAAAAGATTTTCTGATATTGATATGCTCTCGTTTATAATTATGTAACATCCAAACACGAACCCAAAAGGCACGTTAAAAGGCAACGTGACGTTTATAAACGATAGTAGGCACGGAATAAATACGTCTAAAAATATGCCAAAAATTAGGGCAGCTATAAGGGATATTTTTTTCCAAAATCCTCTTACTCCTGTCCTCGAGGATATTTTTTTCCCTTTTACTGCTGATTTGAGTAATCCGGTTACAAAATCAAAAACTATAGCAGCTAAAACTAATATCAGTATTACACTATATTTTTGACTCATGGAACTTATCAGCCCGGCAAGGACTGATAAGAATATTTTATCTTCTTTCATCTGGTTTCTCCTTATGTGCTTAAATCAATTCCTTAATCATTTGTGATGTCGTATATAATTTTCATGGTATAACCACTTTCTTTTGTAACTGGTGTTGCTAAATTATTAATACTTCCGAGATAATTATTACTTCCCTGAAGAGTTAATCCATTTTTTGCACTACTACCAGCACCATTATAAATAGCTAAACTTATAGGATATTTTATACCACTATTTAAAATTGAAATTGGACTTCCCATATATTGTACTACATCGCCAATATATCTTACACTAGTTCCATTAAACTCAATAACTTTTTCGCTACTAACAACTGCATTTGAAAAAGGTACATAAAACAATACTCCGTCACAAAGACTTACTCTATATTGAATTGTTAAAGAAATCCCACTTACAATTCCAACAAAACTTCCATCCAAGTTATGTTTTGAGACGCTGTAGTCACTATTGCACATATAGATATAGTCTTTATAAACAACACTTAATCTTGAAAAAGCATCGCCGGTAGCGAGTGTTTTCGAAGAACCAGTTATTGTTTTAATATCTTCAACAATACTATAATCGCTCAAATTTATTTGAGTGTGAAGGAAAGTTGTTGGTGTTAAAATATTGATACAGTGAGCAGTTCCATCATAAACGGTAAAATTCAAAGGTTTTCTTAATGCGTATGAGTTTGCAAAAGTTATGGGAATATCCGCACTTTTCACGGAACTACCCATTTCAACATCAGTTATTTTTAACGCCGATGTTTTTGGAATTTCAAAGGTGTTAAAAACCCATTGTGTTCCACTTACATACTTGGCAGTTAGAACTTTATTAACATCAAGGGCCGCAACTAAATAAGTTGAACTATCACCATAGTCAATGATTTGTTTTGATTGTTGGGTAAAGATTTTCGCCGTCAACTCATTCCCGCCAACAACACTTGACCAGCCATTGTCGCCACAACTTTGATGGGTTAGAGTTAAACACTTAAAAGTTACCCCGTTTATTTTGTCCGTGCCGAAGTCCCAGACGTTACGCCAACCGTTAGTTATAACTCCCGTCTCATTTGTGTTTAAAGTTCCTCGGTAAGAATTTGAGCCACTGTAAGCCGAGCCTGCTCTTCCAACGTTTTTAGAATTAAAAGGAGGATAGACGGTTTCAATGTTCTCAGGAATTTCTTCATCCCAAAGTAAAATTCCGCCTAGCCCCTTATTATAAAAAGGTGTTAATTCTTTACAATATTCTTGGATCTGGGTGTTTGTGTGCCATTGGTTTTTGTATTGCGATGGAACACTAAATGCATTCTTTATTGCATTTGTTATCATATTTTTATTTTCGAATTGTTCTTCTACAATTTTTGTAGACGCGTTTATCATTTGTATTGTACTTTTTCCTTGCATTTTATTTCTCCTTAAATTGTTGAAACATTTGTTGTCATGCTTGCTAAATTAAAACCATCTGTGTATGACAAGTCGACATTTAACATTTCATTCAATGTGTTTGATGTTTGTTCTGCAGTTTGTAAATTAATATTTTCGGATATCGCCAAACTACAATCAGATACGTCACTCAAATTTATTGTTTTGTTGTTTATTTTAATTTTTACGCCAGTTGTTTTACCATTTTCGGTTTGCTCCCATTGCCCATTTATATAAAGTTTATAAGGCATAATTAAAATTTCTTCATTGTTAAAAAACTTGATGTTGTTGAGCTTCAATAACGAAGTAAAACCATCGCCACTATAAAGATTAACTTCATCTGTGCCGTCTTTTGTGAATATCAATAAATCATTTAGGTAATTATCGCTGCTATCAACTTTATCTAATATCACTATGTTAGATTGTAAAGGTAGCATTTCAACCCATACGGATTTTTCGGCTATGTTTTTAGCCGAAGGTTCCTCTTCACTTACGTAAATGTTAAATCCTACATTCTTGCTTAGAGGTTCTAAAGTAGACACAAAGAAATCAAACATGAAATAGTTACTGCAATTTGCATAGTTTTCATCTTTTGTAGTTTTTGGCAAGCTTAAATTTTCTACAAAAAAATCAAACATAAAATCATTTGTTATCATTTTACACCTCTTCCGTGTAAGGTATAGCTCTTTTAACAATCAGAGTTCCGATTGTTCTTTTAAATTTAACGTCTCCAGTAATATTTAATATCCATTGATGAGTGTATAGTCCTGCAAGATTTTTTGTTTCATCGTGTGTCAAAGTTACTTTGAAAAGGCTATCACCTAAATATTCACATTCTTTTTGCAATACTTTTGTAGATTCTTCGGTCGCTCTGGATAGCAGAAAAAACATAGTAGTTCCAGTTACATCTGCATTTACTATTTCGCCATTTTCGTTCTTTGTTTTGACCATTATGAATAGATTTACTGTGTCCCCAGCTATAAATTTTGTATCTGTTCCAGTAGTCATTTGCGTTTGTTCCATCTTTTCACCTTCCTTAAGCTTCTAAAGCATCAAGCCTTTGCTCTATTGCTGATATTCGTTGTTCTAAGTCGCTACCAGCTAATACAAGTCTGTCAACTTGCATACCTCCGCTAAAATAATGTTTTTCAGAACCGTCTGGTTCATAAATGTATTCAACAAGGACGCCTCCCTCAATGGTTTTGCCTATTCCATACCACCTGTCCGTTACCATTACCGCACCAAATTCACCGTTGTTATTTGCAATTATATTAAATCGTGCAGTTGGTTCCCAGACACCATTGACTTTTCTAAAATAACTTAGCACTCCATCTTTTATCTCTGTTTTCTGCAAATCAGAAACACTGTCGATGTTGGAACCTGTTATATTAACGCTGTTTATATTTACAGAAGTAAGAGTTCCAGCACGCACTCTGTCTGCTGATAGTGTCCCAACCGTTATGAAGTCAGCAACAAAAGCACCATCCATGGTTAAAGCTAACCCGTATGAACCGTTATACCCTGTTGAGCTGTAGCCCAAACCAGCAGCATTCCATCTCCAAACTTTTGTTGCAGTTTCTTTGCTGTTAGTATCCATGATCAGAACTTCAGAGTCTGTAATAACAACATAACCTTTAAATGCATTTGTTATTAAAGCAGATGCATTTTCTTTTGCTGTTTCCAGCCAATCATTTTTTACTAGTGGAAATTTATATTCTATATAGTTGTAAACCTTAGAAGCGACATCTGTTATCTTCTGAAACTTGTCTCCAACTTCTAACTGAGAATTGTGAGGATTATTTATGTCAATAGTTTTCTTAATTATTCTTACATAATCTTCAAATGCCATGTAAGTATTTACTAATAGATATTCATTGTATAAATCAAAACTGTGAATGTCTAAGTTTATCAAAGACAAATCCACAGCTTTTATTTTATATGATATTTTTATTTTATTATTTTGACTCAAAAAATCCTGTGCAAAAGATTTAAGTTGTGCCGGATCAGTTACATCATCAAATGTGTAACAACTTGAAACTATTCCATATTGAGCTTGTGCATCCAAATCATCTATGTACATCAATCCACTGTTTACTGTAGATATATTCAATCTCTCTTCACCGTTGATTTTAGCACCAAGAGGGAAGAGTCTAGTTATTACACTACTTGAATTTTTATCAATAGACATTGAAGATAAGTTTTTAGCAAGCTGAATTTTAGTATCTGTGATTCTCGTACCGAATTTTTCAACATAGTCTAAATAAAGAACACTTTCTGTACTTCTGATTCTGAACTCTCCACCGTGTTCTTCAATTAATCTTTTTAGAGTTTCATATGTTTTTTCATAAGTAGAAATATGTGTTTTAACCGCATGCTTTTCTATAATTCCTGGATAAATCTTTTTATCCAGACTCACCTGGGCGTTGTGTACGTTCAGAATTGCAGTTATAAATTCAGGAATATCATAGTCAGCATACACTTGATACATCTGAACTGTATCATACAGATATGCCAAATATCCTTCACACAATACGTTTTTCAATATACTTCCATCAGTGTTCATGGAGTCGTCTACTTTCAACGCACGCCCTTCAAAATCATATGCTTGAGTTTTAGTGTTAAACACCTTGATTATTGATTTAAGCTCAGCTATATTATTAAAGCCTACATTGTTTGGGTATAAAACAAATTTAAAAGAGGGAATATCATTTACTGCAGATGTTATGACTGCGTTAAAACATCTGTTTACACTATTCACATCTGCAGTGTTTATAATGCATTCATTTTCACCATTTATCATTTTTACTTCATACATTATAAAATCACATCTCCTAGGTTGGCAGCGTTGGTGTCGTTAGATATTTTATAAGGATTGGCTATAAACCGCACACTTATATCAACTCTGTATTCAGTTTCTTCTATGTCTATCTCAGAACATTCAGCCATGAAATAATAGTTTTCTACAAAGTCATCATGTAATTCCGCTTTTGTACTTCCTGTTTCTAACCACTCAACTATACTATTTATTTTTGCACTTCTTAGAGTAGTATTCTCCTCGAAAAAAACAAAAGAATATTCTAGTTCTCGTTCTTCATAAGTTTTTGCACCATAAATAGAACTGAAATCAAATGTTTTATTAGAATAGGGAACACTCACTGTTATCCTTTTTTTGCGTGGGACACCTATTTTTCTGCTTACTACTTTAAGCCCAAAGTCGTAATAAGAATGTTTTTGGTTTTTGCTTATTCCAAACATCAGTAAGATACCCCCCTTGTATTAAGTTCTATGTTAGCTCCGTTGATTAAATCAGAATATGGAGTAGTTATCTCCGCTAGTGTTTTGCCATCTACATTAAACAAAAGTTGTATTTTGTCGCCGTTAGTGTTCGTTCCAATGGCTTGATTAGGTGCTTGTGAGAGTATTCTTTCTTGATTTACTGGCATTCCATTAGCCATATCAAATAATTTTTTCTGCTGTTGTTCTGTGATTACCATTTCACCGTCTTTTGCTAATATAGGAGCTTCATATTTACCTTTAAAATTTATAACTCCACCACTGTGAAATTTAGGCAAAGTAACGTTAGAGATAGTAGGTATTTCGGGTATACCCACACTTGATGACAAGCTGTTAAACCCCTCTATAAGTTTGTTTATTAAGTCTATTGAAGCATTTATACCACGTTCTATTGCTCCAACTATGAACTTGAACACGTCTAGAACAACATTCTTTACATTGTCCCAAGCTCCGCTCCAATTTTTAGTGAAAACATTTGTAATAAAATCAGCAACATTTGTTAAGACTTTTATTATAGTTTCAATTATTGGAGTTACTGCTTCGATTGCTTTTTTCAAAACTATAGCAAGCACTTCAGCCAAAAACTGAATTATTGGAATTAGTTTTTCTATTGCTGGTTTTAAGTACTGTTCCATCCATGCTTGAAACAGTGGTAATAAAGATTCTATCAATTCTGTGATAGGTTCTTTCAAAACATTGAACGCATCTGTTATTGCCGGAAGTACTGCATCAGCTATCATCTTGATAACTGGAATAAGCATATCAAGCAAATCAATCAGTACCGGCAATACCGCCTCTATTATTCCTGCTATTACTGTTGCGACTGCAGCGAATACTTCAGCAAGCACTGGTAAGATTGCACCAACTAATTCTGCAAGAGGTACTATTAAAGATAGGAATAATTCAATTAGCTTGGGAATGATCTCTGTAATCAATGGCATCAACGCTGTTGCAATAGTCATAAATGCATCAATCAACGATATTAGAACTGTGCTTACAACTTCAAAAAGTACATCATAAACAGCTTCCAGAATGTTTAAAAAGATAGGCAATATGTCTTCTATTATCGGTTTTAAAATCTCGGCTAACTTTAGGAAAAGCTCAATCATGACATCTGCAACTCTGATTGAAAATTCTTTGAACATGTCAGAAAGTTTTTCCCATGCAAAAGTTAATTTAGGAATGAGATTTTTAATCAATTCCCCAAATGGTCCTTTTAATTTATCAAAAACACCTATCAATCTATCTATAGCATTGTTTTTGAAGTCAATTACTACTTGCATTATTTTTGTGAACACTTCCATCACTTTTGGACCATAAGTATTTACTAAAGGCAAAATAGCGTTAATTGTATCTTTCATCCCCGGGATAAGTAAATTTCCAATAGGTAGAACTAACAGCTCTATGTTCCTTCTTAAGCCTTCTGTCATTGATGCTAGGTCGTTGTATTTTGTAGTCTCCATTTGACCTAGTGCATCATTCTGTGTTGAGATAGCACCAGTAACATCAGTCAAAGCTTTTACTGCATCTTCTCCAAGATCCTCGAACTTTGTCCCGAATAAAGATACGCCTATTCCGTTTCTGTCAACATCGCTTTCAACGTTTTTTAGAGCGTTAACAACTTCGGAAAACGCTTGTTTAGAAGTTTCTCCGCCTGCTGCGAAACGTTTAGTCATTTCGTCAGCATTAAAACCTAATGCAGCAAAGGCTTCTGTGCTAGCTTTAGAACCGTCCTTTGAACGGATGCCAAACTCTTTCATGGCATCATTGAGGTAGTCAATCTGATATGCCCCGCTTTTTACACCGTTGGCCATGGCATTCATCATTTCCTCTGCAGTATAACCTAAGTCAGAGTAATAAACAGCGTATTCAGACAACTGGTCAGCTAAGTCCCCGTTTTGATTCAACCCCGCCTGTGCACCTTGGGCTATCAAATTGTAGGCCTCTTCTGAGCTAATTCCAAAGTTCTTCATCATCTGATTAACGCCATTTAAGCTTTCAGATATATCCATATCAAACGTGTCAGCTAGTAAATATGCTCTTTCGGTAACTTTCTGTAACTCCTCATCAGACATTTCACCCATACGCTGATTAACTAGTCCCATGGTATTTGCGATATCCTCGAAACTCTCACCATAATTATTGGCGTACACGTTTTTTAAGACTTTTTCATATCCTTCAGTTTGTTCTATTGCAATACCTGTACTGGAAGAAAAGCCATTCATAGCTTTATCCAAACTATCTGCAGATGAAACTACATCTTTTACAAAGTCACCTACTGCAAGGGCAGCAAACGCTCCGCCTATGAATTTTGCTGCTTTACCGGCTATTTCTGCTAGGTTATTTCCTGCATTGCCGGCAATTTCATTAGATCTTCTTAAATCACGTTCTAATGTTTCATTGTCCGCTCTGACTTGAAATACAACTTCACCGTCATTTTGTGGCATGTTATCACCTCACTTTTTCTTTCAAAATACCTGCTAAGTTTGCTAGACTTTTTTGAAAGTTTTTCTCCTTCTCTGACTGTGAAACTTCAAGTTTGTAATAATTCTTAAGTTCTAAAAGATTTGATATCTCATTTGAGTTGTGCTTATTGCGTTCTGGAATAGGCCTTTGTCTAATCTCCATGATTTCTCTTATCTTTGTCTTTTTGGATAGACCCTTGAAGAGTGCAGTAAATTCCCACCAGTGCATCTTTCCTTCACACTCAAATAAATTGATATTATAATCCATCATGAATGACGAATAAATATAAGCACTGTCCTGAATAAAATCAACGCATTTTGTACTTGTATTTTGTGCTCGATTTTTTTCAAAGCTGAATAAGTCAAATATTTTCTTTATAAGTTCATGGTCATATTGAATGTTTTTGTTTGTTACGATCATGTTTACTGCAAGCAGTATTTTCTCGTTTTCTAACAAAAAATCACCCTTGAACATTTCAAAAACATTGAGTATATTATCAAAAGACATATCAAGCTTATAAACTTTTCCTTTATGCTCGATTTTTTTTGGAAGTTCTTTGGTTATGTCCATTTTATAACCCCAAAGACTTTTTTTGTTTCCTATTCAGATTCATGTTGTTAGCTAAAATCTGCTTTTTATCTTTTACAACTTTTTCTATTGCCGGCTGAATAACCTGTTCAATAAAAGGAATACAGTTAGTTAACATGTCTGTATACTTTCCTTCGAAATATTCAAGAATAGCGACTGTGTTTTCTTCACCAAATACAGTCTTAAACATATTTATAATAGCCACTCCAAACAGTTCAACAGCATCATCTTCACCTTTGTTGATTTTCTGTTGTGCTTCAGTTATTTCAACTTTCCTTTGTCTGTACTCTGAAGCTATTTTGTCAATGTTTATTTTTACATTTATTTTTTTTACGACTTCATTGTTGTTATCAAGGAACTCAAGCTCCTCAACAACTTCATTGTCTTTTTTTATTTGATATGCCATTTTTTTATTCCTCCAGTTAAAATAAAAAAGAGATTGCTTTTATACAATCTCTTTTATCAAATTCGACTATGCTGTTATTGTTGGCTTTCCGTTAAAATGAATTTCCACAGATACTCCAGTTCCATTGTTAGCTGCTCCTCCAGAACGTGCTATTTTCGCAAGTGTAACAGGAGCTGATATAGTAGAACCGTCTGGGGTTTCGAGAGTGACATTTGTTTTTCTTGCTTTGCCAACTCCGTAATAGGTGGCATCGCTGAATATATAGTCTTGTGCTTCATCACCTACATGTCTTGTCCCTGTAAGTGTTAATATCAATTGTGCACCAGTTACTTCCGATGAACCATAACCTCCGTCGCCTAAAAAAGAAGCTTGATAAACCACTTCATTTATTGCCTCAGTGATATTGTCGAAACCTTCTCCTACAGTTACTAGTGTGGGTGTTTCCGATGCTGGAGTACTGTTTATTTTAAGTTCGTATTCATGATTTAATGCTAAATCTCCCATGTGTTTTTCTCCTTATCTGAATAATTTATATTTAAAATTGCTGAATAAATCCATTCCCCATTTTCTTTTGTTACAAAAGAGGGAGGCGAATCTATAGTTATTGAATTTATTTTGTACAAGTAATTAGTTTCAAAACGTCTTTGACGTTCCAAAAATCTTACTTTAGAACAAATATTATCGTATGATTCTTTTTGGTTTTTGTTTTTACAAAGCACCAGCAATTTTATATTTGCTAACTTAGAACCATTTAAGAAATTTGTATAATCTCCTCCAGGTGCTATTTCAACAGATATATTGTTGTCTGGCTTTAAAGGTCCTACTTTTGTGTTGATTAAAGATAATATATAATCAACTATTTGTGTTTGTATCTGCATATTTCACCTACTCATTAGCAAATCTTTTGCAAGCTTTTTCAAACATTTTGAACCATTCTTTTTTGTGAACGCTTTTAGCATAATGTGCCCACATCCAACGTGCTTGTGGATTTTTCTCTGTCAGCGTTCTTTTCAAATAATACTGCTTTTTAGCGTATGGCGTTTGCCATTTGATTATGCCTTTTTCAAAGTCTGAGTGTATTATACTGCTGTTTATCAATACACTAGTATCTTGTTTGCAGTAGTAATTACAGTCCTTTAAAGCTTGCTGTGTTGTAATATGAACTGCTTTTCTTGTTGCCTGTGCTATTTTTTCAGTAGTTAATCCTATATTGATTGGTGTGAACATTTAAATCAACCCTATTTCATAGTGATGTTCCTTAGATTCATCTGGTAATATTTCAATAGTTTCAATTGTGTACTCTTTGTTCTTGAATATTACTTTTTGACCTTGATTGAATTCTACATTCTTTGGCTGACTGTTCACCAAGTCGAAAAACAATAATGCAGATAACCTTATGTGTTCGTTCTGATTGCTAGATACAAGCTTACTGCTTGGCTCAATTCGTATCCTTTTAAGTTCTGTTTCGGTTGTCGCTGTAGGTGTTTGCCACGTATCTGTTTGCACTTCATTTTTCAGAACTGCAGAATGTATCAAGAGATTATAAGGTATTGGTTTCATGTGGCACATACCCCCCTATACAACAATCCAGTAGGTGTTAAATATGATGTAGCCATGTTGCATAATTTTGTTGCACTGCCATTTACACCGCCTGTAGTATCGGCAGAATAGCTAAATTTACCTAGCGAAACAGAACCAGAAGAACCATAAGAACCATCGGTCATACTGTCCACCCCACCACTGCTATCAATATAATCAATCTGCGAACATACAGCTTTGTACACCCTGTCTTGCCAAATTGTCGGCACGGTTGCAACGGTTACGCCAGTTAAAAATATAGCGTTATCAACTACATCTATAGAGCGAGAAAGGAGAGCGTTAAACTCTCCCTCTGTACCGCTGAAACTACCGCCCCATGTGTCAGTATAGTATTCAAAATCAATCATATATTACTTAATTACTGTTGATGTTGCTGTAATGTACGTAACTGCAACAACCTTTGAAGATGAAAGATTAACAATTTCGATAACGTCACCGTCTGAAGCTGCGATTTCTGTTGTTCCGCTTGTCAATGCAGTGCCAGCATAAGCTGTATTTGTCATGTTGTATGTTGCTCTAGCTGTTGGATTTAGTTTATAAGCGTATGTTGTGCCAGTGTTACCAGCTGTAACTGTTGCAATTGTTGTGCCTGTTGTTGCACCCTGTGCCAAAGAAGCAGTAAGGGAAGCTGGAGCGTATACATTCTGAATTGCATTTGCCCTCAAAACCTTGTGAGCGTACACAATACGGCCATTTACCCATGATGCACCAATGTGTTTGCCGTCCTTTAAATCCTCTAATTTTACTGGTACAGACCATTCATTTACACGTGTTGCAAACTTAGGATGACCAGCAATAAACTGTAGATTTGCAGTATCGTCATTCCATTCGTATACTGTGAAACCAGCAATTTTACCTAATGCACCAGTTTGCTTTACACTGTCACCCAACGCAGATGCACCAACAAAATGGTCTTTATCCTTTAACAATAGAGCATAGAAGTCAGGCGTTGCAAGCAAGTAGCGGTCTGTCATCGGTACATTAGCCTTTGACATTGCTTTTCTTACGTCAACCACCAAATCATAAGCTGTTGTGCTGTCGACACTAGCAGAATTGTATGTAGTGCCGTCTGCAAGCAACACAGTGCCACCGTCTGTATCAAGTGTCTGTGCAAGTGCATAACCAGCACTGTCAAGCCTGTCTGCAACGAGATTATCAGGTACGCCAGCAGCATCGTAGCCGTCGATAATTTCTCCAACTGCCTTATCCTTATTAATTGTTAATGTTTGGTATGTTGTATTGCCTGTATTTGCAGTAATTCCAGCCGCCTTGTCGTAATCAGATACAGATACTTCTGTATCTCTTACTGGGATTTTAACTGCACCAGCGGTTGGTGTGCCCTCATAATCATTATTAAATACAACGCCATCTTTGAGAACAGATTCTTTCCTCATCTTCGCAAGAACCATTTCCGAATATCTTTCCTGTAGTGTGTGTGCCATAAAATATCACTCCTATATTATAATTTTAAGTCAGGGTTACGTGCTAGAAAAGCAGCTTCAACGCCTGACAGATTTGAACTGTTGTTATTGGTTTTCATCCCTGTGGTAATCGTCTGAATTTCGCCTTTGAATGACGGATATTTTTTAATTACCTCGTCAATTGCCTTATCCAGTGTTACAGTGCCTGTAACTTTAGCTTTTGCAAGTGCAATAACGTCATCAACGTTGTCAGCACTAACTCCACTCTTTAATGCTAAAAACTTCGCTTCATAATCCGAAACTTTACTTTCAGCTTCGAGGCGTGCTTTTTCAGCTTTTGATAGAGCATCTTTTTGCTTTTCTTCATCTGTTTTTTTACTTTCCTTCCACTTACGATATTCTTCGAGTTCTGCTTTTTCTTCTTTGGAAAGTTCTGAAGACTTAGACTGTTCTTTAGACTCATCAGCCTTTTGAGTAGATTTCTCAGGATCACCTCCACCAGTTGAAGCACTGGCCTGCTCAGTTGAACTTGTATCTGAAGTAGAAGTATCTGATGTTGCAGCATCCGCATCAGCAAAGAATTGCATGCTTATTTTTAATAAATTTGGTTTACACATTGTTTTCCTCCTGTTTTTTTAAATACAAATCTATAATGATGCTTTAAGTCTATTTTTCAAAATACACAAAACTTAGTAGTGCATCAACCGGATAAATGCCGACTAGTCTATCATCTTTTTTAATTATCATGCATTTGCCATCATAATTAAAATCGTCAAACTCGTCTTTATTCCAAACACATTTTTTACCGTTCTTAAATGCAATTTCGATATGTTCCATATTCCTCACCTGCCTTTCTTTGAGATAGATTTATTGTAACCAACAACTGCAGTTCTGTCTGTTTTTACAGCTAATTTACTGTCTGCCGAAAACTGTTTAAGAGCTTGCTGTCTCTGCTTTAGAGTTGCAGAAGCCTTCTGAAAACCTTCATTGTCTCCAAGGGTTTCAAGTACCATACATTCTCTTTTTGACTTCCTTACACGGCGTTCAAGTTCTCTCTGTTTTTGCGATAACTCATAAGCTTTATCATTTTCCTGTTTATCATATGGAAAATACCTTTGGATTGATACACCTTCAACATAAGGATATATTTGATGTCCACAGTTTATTCCTAAGAGTCCATCAGGTTCACCATATGAACTATCCTTCCAGTGAGGATATTTCTTCGACTTGTTGGATCTATCGAATATTTTCCCCTGGTCCTTTGCACACTTTGGCCTTGAGCCACTTTTAGAAGACACTTCTATCAAATTAACATCATAGTCATCCATGCGGTCAAATTGTGATTGATGTGATACATTGCTGATTGTTGTTCTTATGTCCATGTTTACATAAGCTTCCGGAGACCATTCACGGCCTGCTTTATCAACAAATGCAGGTATACCTTTATCAATCATTTCTTTTATGCATTGTCTAGCTGCAGCTTGTCGACTTTCTGCTCCTGTTACAGCTTTACCTGCAGCTTTGTTCAATAAATTCAAAAATGATTGCTTGTTTGAAAGCTCAGCAATATCATTTACTAATTTCCCTGCAATATTTTTTGATTTATACAGCATAACAGTGTTCACCATGTTTAGTGAATTCTTAGCTTGTTTGTTGTAAGTTTTTATAGCATTCTCCATAGTTTTTTCAACAGGAACAGAAGTTCCGTTTATTATACCCTCTGCAACGAGTTGTTGAAAGCCAGGTTCTAAGTCTTGTATAGCTTGTAAAGATGCTATTTCAAGAATTTCCTGCAATAGAGAAGGAGTCATATCTGCGTATTCGACTATCTTTTTGATGTTATCTTGATTAAGTGCTCCTAATTGTGCTAACATTTTGATTTTCCATTCAGCGGTTGGAATGTTTATATTACCACTCGCTAAATAATTTGCAATGTTAGCTATCAAGTCGGTTTCAAGGCCTGTATATAAGTCAGTGAGACCTTGACTAAGTTGTTGTATTTCCGTTTTCGTCATTTTCGTCTACTTCCTTTTTGTTTGTGAAGTCGTCAACGTCAAGACCAGTAATAGATTGCTCTTTGTTTATACGTTCAAGTTCTTTTTGTGCCGTTGCTTCATCACATTTTTGCACCTCCATAATCGCTGATATCTTTGATTTAAGCCCTGCCTGTACAAGTTTGATGTTGTTGTCAATCAAAGTGTTATCGTCAATTATAATGCTATCCTTGAACGAAACTGTAAGCTCATATTCTCGCTTTGGCAATTGCTTTATAAAAACAGCGAGAGAAATTATACTGTGAATTAAATTCTCAATAGTTTCCACCAATAAATTTTTATTACTTTTTATGGTTCTTGCTGTTTTAGAATCTTGAGAAATCACTTCCGTTGCAGTTTTCATACCTTGTACAGTATCAAATGATAGAGTTCCAGCTGATAAACCAACTTGTAAACACAGTATGTTTAATAATGCATTGATTGCTTTTACATGTTCTTCAATTCTTAATTCCACTGTGTTGTCCGTTATTTTTAAATTTTCTGCATCTTCTGTTTTCAATGCAACAAAAGCTTCATCGTCCGCATCAAAATATCGGACCAACTCCCCTGTGTTGGTATCAACAACAGTTTGAATAGCACTGGAAGGAACTATAATTCTTTTTTTACCAAGCGTAAATTCTCTTATCAAGCTATCAAAAGCAACATCAAGAGCTTTCAAACTATCTGTTGCGTTATAAAATATACTTATACCAAGCGGAACATCGTCATTTACATTATTAGCAGTTGAAGGACGAAAATAAGAAACCATGTTTACGTCTGCTGGGTAATTTATTGTAGGTGGGAATTCATACAGTTCTGACAAGGAACATTCTGTTCCTAATTCACTTTTGGTTGAAGAACGGAACAGCTTGTACTCTGATTTGCTGTTGATTTGTCTGTCAAAAAAAGTATAACTCTTTTCATTTTTCTGTATCTTGCTGACTATAACACAATCGTTGATAGTCTCGTCCCATCCAAGTGGAAAAAACTTATCTGCATTAACATAATTGATTTTAATTTTCCCACTTTGGGCATAAACTTTTACAGCAACACCACCAAGAGCATATGCTTTAGAAATGCTTTCAGGAATTTTAGACCAAAAGTTCTGATTTAAAGTCTTAGAAATAAAATCATCGTATAAATCATCACCTGTTTTTATTTCTACTTGTTCTGAAAAAGTAAGGTCAGCAAAAGCATCACATAAAACTTTAGCAACATTAAGTTTGTTCATGCATCTGTCACCTTTTTTATATAATCCACTTTTCTTGACTTTTTCCCATGGTGGTGAGTTTTGAAATATACTCTTCCAACATTTGATTTTTTCATAGTAATCAGAAAGATCAATTATATCTAAATCCGGAAATGCTTTTTTTATATCTGAAATATTCATACTAACCTCTCTCAATTATATCTTTCATAAGTCTTTCTGTGCTGTATTCGAACGCATCCAGACTGTCAATATTGTATTTACCATCGTCTAATCTTTTGTCCTGGCCAATGTTTTCAACCCATACAGCGGATTTAAATGCCCTTATGACATGCTCGCAATGGCTCAATACTTTAAATCGTTTTTGTGACATAATCTGATTAGTGAATCTAATACGTTCTATAATCTCATCTTTTCTAGCATTGTGAACTTCTATGGGTATTCGTTCTTTAGCTACTGCAGTTTTGATGCCTTTTATAAGGACCTGTTCAGCAGAATCAAAATAGATATTGTAACATTTGTATTTTGATTGGCATTTTCTTATGAAGTTTATCACATCTTTTTCAAGTTCAGCAGGAGTAATAATTTCTTTTCTGTAATATTCTTCAAGGATTATTACTTCTTTAAGTCCTCTGGTGAAGCCGGTGCATATTCCTGCATGAGCAGATTGATTTCCCCCGAAGTCAAAACCTATGTTGCAATATATAATATCTTCGGTAACTTTGTCAATTATATATTCTGTTACGTTTTCAGCTTCAGCGAATTGCTTGTATATTATGCCCTCAGCTGATACCCATAGGCCTTTTATATACCTATCGTAAAATACCCCTGTAAATTGCTTCTCAGCGGTTTCTAACTGTTTTTGAGTAAGTATAGGATTGTCAGACATAAGAAAATGTAAATGAAGTGCATTTCGTTTGTCAGCTTCCAAAATCCATTCCTTGTAGAACCAATGAAATTCATTTGCCGGATTGCAGTTAAACCAAAGTTTTGCATTTTCAACGGATAACGTTCTAGTTCTGGCTTGTTCTACGAAACTCTGAGGCATGAGCACAACTTCATCAAAAAAGACACCACTAAGCGTGATGCCCTGGATCAGCATGTAAGACGATTCATCTTTTCCGCCAAATACATAAAAACTATTTTTCTTTCCGTTGCCTTCTACAACTAAGAGGGAAGATGAGCGGGTATAAGTAACTTTAAAATAATGAGTGATATCCACTATCGACTGCAGAGGTATTATTATATTTCGTTCTGCCGACCTTACTGTTTTACCACAGATACCAAATAGCGAGTTATTGAACGAATCCATTGCCCAGAGAATGAAGGAAGTAATCATGCAACTTGTTTTACCGGAACGAACTGCACCATCACAGACTATAGCATCATAATTTGAATTATAGCACCACTTAAACACTTGTTTTTGTTTAAGGCTTAGTTTTTTAAACGTCATCTTTCAAAGCCTCCATAAGACTTGGAATTTCGTTGTCGTTTTGTTCGGTTTCTTTCTTCAAGCTTTCTTCTTTGAGTTTTAATTCTTTTTTCTTCAATTTAAGTTCTTCGTGCTGAATATCTTCACCTATCATAGCCATAATTAATTTTACTGCCTGCACATCACCAGACTTTGCGACGTCACAAAGTCTTTTTATAATCACCGCTTTATTTGTTATTTCACTTGGATCAAAGCCGTCCATAGACAGCTCATTCCAATTATTCATGTTCTGTTCTTCATTATCAAGGTAACCGTTCATGAGTTGTTTGAAAAGCTTCTTTTTACGCCTTGTTTCTCCTGAAGCTCGGCCACCTTTTGCAGCATATTCTCTTACTTCGTCCTTTGTTCTTTTCGAAAATGGTATTAAGTTACTCTCATTAGCCATCACCTCTCACCGCCTTAATTTTTGCATAGAAAAACCTATACCCGAAAGTATAGGTTTATTATTTTCTATTATAACTATATCACAGGTCAAGGGTGACATACAATGACATGTTTCTAAAAATACTTTTTTTCTAAGTCTTCCTCAATCATTTTATAAATTGCGTCTTTTATTTTCCCCCTATATAGTTCAGGCGATATGTCCCTATTATTTTGAAATTTACAATAATCAAAATATATATGACGTATATTTTCAAAGGTAAAAGAACCTGTGATATTTTCTTCGTTGAGCTTGTAATACATTATATTTCTTTCTTGCTCAATTAAAAATTTATCATCATTTTCCTTGCTAATTTCACAAATTACACTTTCAATAAATGCACGTTCTTCTTCAAGTCGTTTTACAAATAATTCAATTTTACTATTCACTTTGTCCACCTCCTTCCTTTATTCTCATTTTATCACTTATCTACAACTTTGTCAACATTATTTTCCATTACAATGAATGGTGTTATATTATCTATAGCATCTTTATGTTTACGTTGTATCGTTCTACCACTGTAATTCATAACATTAGCTATCTCCTGCATCGACTGGTAGAGCAAATAACGCCTTGTTAATATCGCCTTGTATTCCGCATTACCTAGGCTGTTAATTAGCTCAGAAACCTCATTCCGTGCGTCTATGAGCTTATCAATCTCATTGTTTATTTTAGCCGATAAATCAATGATTTTATGAATTATGTTTTCTTGACTGTTTTCGTTGTTTATGGCTCTGCCTGCTCCTGAGTTTTCATAACTCGCTGTGCATCGTTCTGCAAGTGAGATATTTGACTCATGAACAGCTACAAGTGCCGTTATGTTTTTTTCGAGATGAAAAGCTTTGTTGAGGAAAGCAATAACTTCAAGTTGTTTTGTGTTCATGCGTTCCTCCTTCTCAAAAACGCATCCTTGAGCTTTTGTTTCATTTCGTCACTAAGATTTCCCTTGTCGCATTTTAGACAAAAATTAGTATTTAATCTTCCACAGTTTTTACATAAATTCTCTTTACAATCGTCACAAGCTATTTGACCTAGCAATGTCTTTGGACAATTGTCATCACTTTTACGTAAACAAAAATAATAATTCATTCTATAACCCTCTCAATTCTCTTTAGTTTCAATTGTTTTATTTTGTTTATGTCTTCCTCGGATATACCGAATATTATTTTCATTTGTTCCAACATAATCTCTACATCAGCAATCTCACTAGTCACCGCTGCTATCCTGTCAGCAGTTAATCCATGTCTGTGAACTTTGTTTATAGCAACAGCAAGTTCATTGAGTTCTTCGATTGTTTGTCTGGTTTGTTCTGTTATACCAAAATGCATGATTATTTTTGCAAGTCTTTGTTTTTCATCCATGGTGATTCTCCTTAATTAATTTTTAACATCTCAACAAACATATCAACAGTAAGAGCATCTATGTGATTAAATTTTTCATGAGGTTGCACACGGCCGTTGTAGTCGCAATCGGGTTTTTTGCAGTTCAAACAATCGTCGATACACTTACTGCAAGAAGATAATGAAATTTGTTTCTCTCGCAATCTCAATGGATCTCTCGTTCTTATGCTTACAGTCGCAACAGTAACATGATAGATTTCAGCTATTTCAGTAAGTGACTTGCCGGCTTTTTTTAATTCAATCATTTCCGATACTTGTTTTTCCGTTAATGCTTTAATTCTTGGTGTTCCCATTGTTATTCCTCCTCTGGTATATCTTCGTCTGGATAATCCCATGATAGAGCTTGAGCACAACTAGGGCAATATGAATACTCGTCCCACTTGCTTAATTCTTCTCCGCAATTTGGGCATTGTGGCTCACCTTCTTCTAACCCTTCTACGTTTTGTGCCATTGAGTGTATAGCGTTTGCTTTAAGCTGTTCTCTTGTTCTTTTTAACTCTTCAAGCCATATTCCAAGTTGCTTGTGCTCTTCTCCACATGCTTTATGATTTACTGTACCTTCACATAACGCTCCAGCTGCAACTTCGTTACAGTGTTTAATTGCTTCATCAATTGTCATTGTTATTCCTCACTTTCAAATAATAAACATTCTTCTGCTATTTCTTTAAGTTCAGTCCTCTTAAAAAATGTTTCATCCAAAAAACTACATTTTGATTTTCTGTATCTGCAATTATCGCAATGTCTAGTAAGCTCCAATTGTTCATTGTCAATAAGTGTCTGTAGTTGAGACTGTTCTAAGTTTCTAAGTTTAGTATTGTTCATAGCATGTTACTTTTAGCAAAACCAGTTTCACTAGTAAGAGTTTCAATAAGCTCAAGTGCTGGTATTGCTTTTCCTTTCCATGTTTTAGCTTTATTAATGTCAGTTCTAAGACTCTTGCATCTTCTTATGTTATCAAGATGAAACTGATTAACGTTTTTAGCTTCTTCGAATTCTTCAACTGATTTAGTATATTCATCAAAAATAATCTTTTTGTAAGTTTCTGCTGTATCTTTATCAAGACCATTGAATTTAAATTCATAGTAAATTTTTCTAAGCATATCAAAGTATTTATATTCAGGAGAAGGAAAATCTTCGATATCTAAAGTTCCGTCATAGGCTTGCAATTCTAGATTTTTAAAAACAGATTGATTTTTGAAATCTATCTTATTTTTTGGAATAAAATTTTTCATAAATACTCCTTTCTTATTATATAGTTATTATTTTACATTTATGTTATATGAGGGTTAGAGGGTTTAAGGCAAATATAAAAAGTATTTACAAAAAATAAATATATGAAAAAGGTTTTGAAAAACCCTCTAAACCCTCTGAACCCTCTTGCTAGTTTTAACCAATTCTAATTTGGAATTGTCTACTTTCATCGTTGAGAGTTAACCCTTGATAATAAACATATGTCCCGTTTTTTTTCTCAAACCTCTTACTCAGCTCTCTGCCGAACTTAGTATTAGAAAATTTATGTTCGTTGTTTTCATCACACCATCGTGAATATACTGCATATAACTGAGATGCTTTGACTTCACCAGTACCTGTTATACAGCACTCTTCAATAAAACTAGAAACAACGTCCATTTCTTTTTGATAGTCTTTTACTGCATCCAATATAGCTTTCGGCATTCTTAATCCTTCTTTTATGTAGAGTATTCCGCCCTCTACAGCCCACTTAAATATAGCAGGTAGTTCTTTTTTTAATTTATTTGGCAAGTTTTTATCTATATTTTCTATGGGGATTGAAACGGTAAAAGGTATCATGTGAATACGTCTCCATATTCCTATGTCAGTGCCTCGTATAATTGGTTTGTGATTTGTGGCCATCCATAATTTAAACTCCGGCTTAAATTCAAATTCGTTTCCGTATAGTTTTCTAGCTGTTACATAATCTTCACCTGTTAACTGCTTAAGCAGCCCTTCATTTATTCTCATTCCTTCTGAAGGTTCGACTGAGGTTACAAATCTAGCACCTTGCAATCGTGCTATATCACTACTTGCACCAGATGAAGATGAAGTTCTAACCATAATCGTTTCAGGCTGAATATTAGTTGCATAGTCTCCGAATATCTCTCTTACCACTTCTAAAAATGTTGATTTTCCGTTACGTCCAGAACCGTACATAAAGAATGCACATTGTTCCTTAGTTGAACCGCTTAAACTGTAACCTACAGCTTTTTGAATATATCTTATAAGTTCTTTGTCGTGGTTGAAAATGTCGTCAAGAAAGCGTTCCCACAGTGGGCAATCAGCTTTATCCGTGTATTCGCTACCTGTTATTTTAGTGAATAGTTTTTCTGCATCGTGAGGCATTAAATCGCCTGTCTTTAAATTTATAATACCATTAGGCGTATTAAGAAACATCTTTTCCCTATCTATATCAGTAGACATAAGAGGAACTCTATGTTCTGTTTCTTTTATCATCGCTGACTTTGCTTTTGATGAGCGACTTGCTTTGACATGTTTTAAAAATTGTTTTTCCATGTCTCCACCATTTTCATCGTCAAGTGCTGCATATAGAGCAACTTCTTTTTTCATTTCATCAATAGCTGTATCTGCAATCCTTTTGATAGCACCCGATGAGTCCCAACACCATTTACGACCATCGTAATACATCCACGCTTTATCAGTGTAATAAAACCTTATCTGTTCGCCGAATAAATCTACTATGCGTGCAGCATTGCCTGTGTCATCAAAAGAATACATCTTTGGTTTATACTCCTTTGATACAGTCTTGGGGATATCTTTAACGAAATTTAATCTGTAATCACTTTGAATTGTTTTTTGCTCATATATGTTTTTGCATCCATTTATAGCTTTTTGAATAGTAATGTTACCATAAGTACTTCCAGATTGGTGTCTGTCCCACTTGGTACGCATTAAACCAGATTGTCTATACAAAGTATCCATCTTATCAGCATCACGCCCACACCAAAACGCTAACATATTGCAGAGTGCCATATCCGCTTCTGATTGAGAACTGTAACTGCTGTAATCTCCGCTATAGAGTTTATCAAAAGCATATGACTGTTTAGATGTTCTTATAGTTGCAAGAATTTCATCAACATGAAGATTAGTTGATATTGTTGTTTTTATAACCGCTGGTTCATTCCCACCACCTATATATTTTTCATGCAAGTATTTTATGGAGTCTGTGCAATCTGTAATATCTGCATATTCGGCACATATATTACCTGTCATTACAAAGAAACGTCCACTTTGATACATTTCAACGTTCCCTTTTCTTCTACCGTTTGGTGGTAGTTTACCTTTGCAAATTATGTGAATGCCTTTTCCGCTCTGTGATTTTTCGGTGTAACTCTGTAGAGCATGGACAAACTCGCTCACCATGTTTCCGCCATCGCCTTTTAAAAACAGTTCCAGTTCTTTTTCTACACCGTCAAGATCTACTCCAAATATCCCATTGTCATTGAACATGAATCCGATACCGCTGAACTCTTTAGATTTTTTTAATGCGGTATCGAAATCACTCCATGTTTGAGGATTATTTGACTGAGCTTGTCCGCCTGTATGCGGATTTACAGGAATTTTTCTTACTTTCCCTGTTTCGCTAGATATGCCTTGCCAACATACCCATTGCTTTAATTCTTTTAATTCTGCAGGTATGTATTCAAACATAGCAAAATCCTCATTTCTTATTCTTTAAAAAGGAACATCTCCGTCATTTAATATTTCTACAAAATCGCTTAAATCACCTGTTAATTCTGCTGTTTGTTGTGTTTGATTTGATGCAGGTTGCTTTTCATCATTGTCTTTAAATACATGTTTGCAGTTTTTAAAAGAAGTTTCGTTGAAGTATTTAATTCGTTCTTTTGTATTGCCGTTGTAAGTATCATGGATAATTGAACATTTAACAGGTTTGTTAATTAAATCGGTTAAAAATTCATTTAAATCTTTATAGGTCTTTCCATGCTCCAGTCCAGAAGATTTACCCATAGACATTAATCTTGCATATGAGAATCCTTCCACGCAATTATCTGCAGGTGTTGGCTCTTTTTTCTTAAACATTGATTCAAAAACAACTTTGTTTTTATATTTCTGTTCCACGTCATTTCTAATTACTAACATCAACCAAATGTAAGCAATTCCGCTTTTAGCCGTTCTTAGCTCAGCATTTTTTATTAAAAATTCATATTCTCCTGCAGGAAGTAAGGTGTTTTCTTCTCCCACTTCATCGTAATTCAATCCAAAGCCCATAATTCAATCTCCTTTAATTTTCATTTATTAGTTTTAAAGCGTCTTCGACACTTCTACATATGCCGGCTATTGCACCAGCTTTTTGCATTTGTTTGATAAAATTAACCTGTTCTTTTCTGATTGTTCCTTTTTCTGATTTGACTTCTATAAAAACTGCTTTCCCATCTGATTTTCTCACTCCGAATAAATCGGAAAAACCTTTTGGAACGCCTGTTTTTATATACCGGCCATCTGCCGTGTATGCTGTTGCTACATTTATTCTAAAGATGATGCAGTAACTAGAAATAGCTATTCTAATAGCATTTTGAATATCATGCTCCTGCATTAAGTAAACCCAACTCCTTCCCTTTATAATAAGCCCAACCTTTTTTAAAACCGTTCTGCTTAGCGTAATCAAGTAGTTCAGAGTACGTTTTACAATCTTCGTGCCTTTTAAGATTCAAAGTGAAACCCTCTATTTTTTCAAGTTTAGCCTCTTCAACTTCAATTTCTCTCTCTTGCTTCTGTGGAAATTCATAACCGCATTGAGGACAAATTAATATTGGATCTCCTTTTTCATCAAAAGGGGAAAAGGTAAAAAAACATTCTGGACATTCTTTTACTTTTATCAAATTATCTTCATCTTCGTTTTTCTTTTTCTTAATTTTAGGCAAAGCTTCAAGACTCCAACTCCTGTCTTCGTCTGGTAAACCAAACCTTGCGTAATTTCCTACATGGTCTATAATTACAGCACGTTTGTTAGGTTTAAACCTCATGCATCTCATAGACTGCTGAATGTATAACGTCAGCGATTGAGTTGGCCGGAGTAGTATTGCACACTCGCAATCGGGGACGTCAAAACCCTCTGATATCAAGTCTACATTACAAAGTATATCTATAGCTCCATCGCGGAATTTCTTTATAATTGCATCTCTTTGTGATGGCGGAGTTGTTCCGTCAATATGTTCTGCTTCTATTCCAGCCATGTTAAATGCCGTGGCAGTTTCAATAGAGTGTTTAATTGATGTACAATAACATATTGACTGTTTGCCATCAGCCAAATGTTTATAGTGCTTTATTACATCGCCGAATATAGCTTTTTTCAACATTAGCTTTTCTACAGAAGCTGTGTCAAATTCGCCTTTATTGATTTTAATTCCAGTTAAATCAACAAGTGAAGGAGAATAATAGTCGTACTTAGATAGATAATTATTTTCAATGAGCCATTTAGTAGTTGGTCCAATTATCAGTTTGTCATTCACGTCACCTAAACCATCACCATTTAGCCTTATTGGCGTTGCAGTTACGCCAATTCTTTTTACATCTTTAAAGTGTTCATATACTTTTTTATAACTGTTGGCCAAACTATGATGATTTTCGTCAGTGATGATTAATGATGGAATAGGCAGTTTATCAAGTCTCCTGCATATAGTCTGCACCATTCCAACGTGGCACAAGTCCATATTTACACCCCAATAAAAGAAAGTCTTTTTTATTTGCTCAACTAACTCTTTGCGATGCACGAGGAACAAAACTCTTTTTTTATTCTTGGTTGTTAGTTTTGCAATCTCAGCAGTTATTACTGATTTACCTCCACCACAACCAAGAACTATGCAAGGAGCTTTATATCCTTCTTTGTAAGCTAACCTAACACCATTAATCAGTTCGTTTTGATACGGTCTGAGAAACTTCATTATTTCTTAAATTTTTGTACAATCTTTGCGACACACTGCATGCAAAGTTGTCTTCCATAATTAGTTTTAGTTCCGTTTATTATCTGTTCTATGGTCCTGTTGTTTGCAGGTGTTATTACAACACCACAATCTGTACAACATTCAGCTTTTTCAAAGGAATAATAATCCCTTATTGTCATGTCTACAAACTTCAAATCATTTGATATCAGCAAGTCTTTAAACATTCCCATAGGACTTTTAACCGTATCCATGCCATTTGTTTGTGTTGTAAATCCATAAGCACCGTCTTTGCAGTAAGTTTTTAAAACAACTGTGAACATTCCTTCAACTGTTATTTTTTCATCTAATAACTTACCGATAGTTTTTACTTTTTCTGTACCATCATCAGCACGTTCAGTGTGCCCAAGGAAGTAAACTATTTTATCAGCTGGCAGTTTTTCAACTGATTTAACCAAGCTCCAAAAATGTTCCCCTATGTCTGTAAACTTTTGAAAACCTGTTTCTTTTGCACGTCTCATAAATTCGTTCGCCATCAAATATTGACAGTCGTCAATTACTATTGTTTTTGTGTCAGCTGATTTCAAAAGACTTCCTATTTTTGTGTAATCATCTTCAGCTATGCTTTTTAACTCGTTTTTAAACGGTAACATCTTACCATTTACATTTATGATAGTTAATTCATCCTTATTAAAATTCCTCATAGATGCCGATTTACCAGAACCACTAGTTCCTAAAATTAATATTGGAATACCCATAACATCCTCCTTATTTAATTATTAATGATTGTGTTCTTATTAAGCTGCATGCAGGTATTTTTTGATTTGCTTGTAGCAATTTCTTTAGTTCAGTTTTCTTTATTTCTGGAAGACTGTATTTAAGGAGTTCCTCGTTGTTTTCTTGTGCCCAACTTATAAGAGTGAGTTCGTCAACTATCTGAACGCTCTCAGCGTTGTTTCTTATGCTTATTTTAGCTTTTGGGCATTCTATCTTAGTTAGTCCGCAAGCTTCCATGTTGCTTTTTAAATACGCTATCATAGACTCTGCTTTCCTTTCTTTTTGTCTTCTCCTTTCTCTTAAAACCTTTTCTTCTGTTTCTAAAGCTAGTGCTTCAGCTTTAAGATTTTTGATAAATAAAGCTACGTTTTCAGCTTTTAGATTAAACTCTGCTTCTATACCCTCAAGCGTATCAAAATACGCTTGCATTGTATCTATATCTAAATCTTCATCATCAAAAGTTTCAAAAAGTTTGATGAAATCATCCGCTATATTGAAAAGTGTGCTCATAAATTAACCCTCCATCTTATCTTTAAATAAATTTATTAATGCTTTGATTTTTTCTTTGAAAACAGCGTTATTTTCAGCTTTTTCCGTGAACTGAATCAACCTGGTGAAGGAATCATACACCACAGTGTAGTATGCTTTAAACACGTCCTTAGAATTGTCGCCATCGGCATTTTGAAGCGATAATTCTTTCATTTTCCCCTCGTATTCATTTCTAAGTTTTTCTTCCAGTTCTTTCTTTTCCTTCTCAAGCATCTCACACTGCTTTGTAAAATCATCTTCATACTGCTTTTGAAGTTTGGCGTCATTGACTAAACGCTCTCTGTTTATTACGTTTATCCTCTTCATTACTTCTTGATAAACCGCATCCTCATTAGGTTCTGCTACCGCGACTTCAATAGGTCTTTTCTTTATATCTTCAAGTTCATCCTCCATTCGCTCGTTTGAGATTTTCAACCTCTCAATTTGCATTTCTTTTTTGTCTAGTTCCTCTTGGATGATCTTTTTCTCTTTGATGATTTTTTCTAGTTCTCTTTTAGATATTTTTTCAATGTCGTTTTCTTCAATAATTTCTTCTCTCTCAGATTCGGAAAGGGTGCTAAGTAAATATAACTTTGTTAATCCGATATTCTTTCCACCCGGGTGGAAGGAATTTTGACACCCCGGGGTGGCATTTTCACTAAACGTTTCCGCAATTGAAATGTATTTATAAACCTGCGAATGTTTAATTCCAACTTCTGTTTCACAATACTCCTCAAAGTTCTGATATCCGAATTCTTTATATAGCTTCCCATCCCTCATTTCCTTCAAGCCTTTGCACATCTCATATAGACTTGACTGTGCAATCTGCGCGTTGGTAACTATTGACTTATGTATTTCTACAGCACGTGTATACTGTGGAGACACTTCAATTTTATTTTCCATTAATTTTCCTCCTATTATTTATCCTGCGATTGCTTGAAAACAATCTTGATTTTTAATTTTGTGTATGTTATAATTGTTTAAAAAGCACGCAAATCTTTCTTGAAATTTTGCAACCAAAGGGTCATTATAAGTATTTCTTATCCCTTTACATTGAATTATTTTGTTTTCATCTGAAACCTCCATTGTGTAAAATGGAGTATTAGGCTCTGAAATTCTTCTGATAAACAAGATGTTCAATAGTCCTTGTGCGTGTCTTTTAGCATAACTGCCCACGCAGTGTTTTAGTGCAGTACCTTCATCAATGATTTCTTCCATTGATGAAGGTATTTTTATTTGTAATCCAAGTTCTTCATCATAATACTGTAATGCTTCAAGCTCTTGCATCCGCTTATTGAAGCTTTCAACAATTTCCTTATCAATTTTTATTTTCA
>Ga0172381_10001265_pt1 | contig 30091 bp, 32 predicted proteins | sample Leawel6488metaG_FD_119754 | JGI IMG/M metagenome (GOLD analysis project Ga0172381, IMG submission 119754) | Leachate microbial communities from a municipal landfill in Southern Ontario, Canada - Leachate well 64-88 metaG | ecosystem: Engineered > Solid waste > Landfill > Unclassified | place... | reverse complement strand
TGTAAACAAAATCTATCTCCCCGACACTGTTTTCTAAGCTCGTTCCTCGCAAAGAAAACAAGAGGCAGGATCGCAAAAGCGAACGACCATGCGATGCTGAAATAAATTCAGCATGACGTGAGAGCTATAGGTTGATTGCAACTCGGTATTACAAGTTTCTGCCGCACAAACGCACCGGCACAGAATAATGAGGCAATTTTTTGGATTGTCTTGGATTATCGGCTGCTCGGAAAAGCGTGGTTTCCCTCGCATGGGCGAGTTTCGCACGGCTCACTCTTGCCGAAATCCGCTGCTTCGTCGCAAATTTGCTCCTCGCAACGACAAGAAATTCCGTTCCCTGCCCCCCGTTCCCTGTTTTTTAAAAATTTGCGAAGCATTATTGAACTTAATCACTTAATCACTCAGTCACTTCGTTCCTTCGTTCTTAGTAATTCATCTGCCAGCCTTCGTCGATGATTCGGCCGATACACCAGAAACCTCGTTTATCTGTTCCGTTGTTATACCCATAGTCACAAACTTTATTAGTTTTCCAATAGCCATATTTAGCCCCACCCATAGGATATAAAGCAGGTCCGTTAGTATTGTCAATTACAAATCTAAATATATCACGCCCTAAAGCATTTGGTTTTTTGAGTCCATTTATATCAACAAGAACATAAGCCATACATATTTTTGTTAAAGAACTACCTGAACCGCCACAGCCTAAAGAGGCAGTATTGAGCCTGACGGCTACGCCATCTGCTGTTATAAATCTGTAAGCAGCATCATATCCGCTTGCGGTGTCACTGCCATCAAAATTTCCAGCCACTGTGTCGGAAAAACAGCCTGATGTGGTCGTGTCACAGTTTTTAACCACGTTGAAATAACCGGCTATTTTATCGCCCATGGTATGTAAATCCGCAGAATCAAAAAAACAGCTCAAATCACCTATACAGCCGCCATCGGCGGCCATTTGGATTAATGCCTGATTCCACTTTGAATAGGCACTTTTTACGCCCGCAACGTATGCGGCCTTTTGGGAGTCTGCAATCAATGCAGTGATTGTATAAGCCGCAACCACGCCTATAATACCTAATACGATTAGGACTTCGGCGAGAGTGAAGGCGGGTTGAAAGGTCAATTTTTTAGCGTCGTTGCGAGGAGAAACAGTGAGACGTGAGAGGTGAGACGTGAGAAGAGAAATTGGAGAAGAGAAACGGAATTTCCCGTCGTTGCGAGGGGGTAAATGTTCTGCTCCATGCAAAAGAGCGTTCTCGTCATTGCGAGGAGAAACAAAGTTTCGACGAAGCAATCTTGCCAATGTACACCCACAGGATAGATTGCTTCGGTGGATTCCCTTTGTCAGGGCCGATAACCACTGTCTCGCAATGACGTAAAAGCGTGCAATTGTATTTCTGTTTGGCATTTTGCTTCCTCCAATTTATTTAATGGGATTATTATAGGTTATTTTCAAGAAAAAAGCAAATTGTTTACATTTTATTAAGGGAACGGGGAAAACGTGAGACGTGAGAGGTGAGACGTGAGAAGAGAAACGGGAAAAGGAAAGTTTTAATTTTTTTTGTTGAACTTAATCACTTAATCACCCAGTCACTTACTCACTTCGCAAAAAGCCTTTCACCCGTTCGCCCTTCAGGCCACCTGTTTTCGTGCCAAAAAACGCTCATATTGCTGAACTTTTCCGTATCCAAGCATCATTCCCAATATAAAATCTTCTTCTACCGAGAGTTTATTTAATTCTTCACAAGAAAACTGTTTAACGATTTCAATGCATTCGGGCATGCCGAAATATACGTTAATTTTGTTATTGTCTATATCGCAAATCAGGTATTTTATGCCCTGATTTTCAAGTGATTTTACTATTTTGCTCTTCAATTCGTTGGAACATGTCAACAAACACAAATCCCGTAAACCCTTTTGATACTCATAAATAAGATGGTAAAAAACCTGCATTCCCAGCCCTCTAACATTCTAAAAACTCTTCCCCTACATACTTAAGACTTAAATCGCCAAACATTGTTCCTTTATGATAGAATAATTTTACAGAAAGAGGGATTATGCCTGCGAATTATAAAATTGCATTGTTAATGAGTTTTTTAGCCGGAATGTCGACGGTTGTCGGCGGGTTTTTCACATTTTTCATAAAAAGAACGAATATAAGGGCGTTATCAGTCGGACTGGGGTTTTCGGCAGGGGTAATGATATATTTGTCGTTCACTGAAATACTGCAGATTTCGAACAGCATGCTTGTGAAATTTTTCCCAAATACCTCAAATTGGCTTGTTTTTGCGGGCTTTGCTTTTGGTATAATTGTGGCTATTTTAATTGACTATTTTATACCTGACCATATAGAAGAAGATTTATTTTGTCCGCAGGAAAATTGCAACCACATTCACCACAGGATTAAAAGAGCGGGGCTTTTGACTGCTGTAGCAATTTGCATCCATAACTTTCCCGAAGGGATGGCAACGTTTTTTGTTACAACTCAAAATCTTACACTGGGTTTTTCGGTAGCTATGGCAATTGCGATACACAATATACCCGAAGGGATTGCGGTCGCACTGCCGATTTACCATGCCACGGGCAAGAAGCGTTTGGCGATTTGGTATACTTTTTTGTCAGGTATTTCCGAGCCGATAGGTGCGATTATAGGCTTGTTTGCACTTCAATATTTTCTTCCGCAGGCGGCAGTCGGACTTTTGTTCGCCTCGGTTGCGGGAATTATGGTTTATATATCGTTTGATACCATTTTGCCGCTTTCAAGAGAGTATGGCGACGGCCACTATTCGGTTTTTGGAATAATGTCCGGTATTTTCTTTATCTGGACAAGTCTTTTGCTGTTTAATTAACTCCGGCTGTACGGTTTTTTTAGTCGATAAGTTGGAGGGTCGAAAGGTTGAAGGGTCGAAAGGTCGAACGGTTATGTTCTCAATTCCCAATTCCCAATTACCCATTTCCCCTTTTACCGTTTAATCCTCGCCACGCAGCTATCGTCCGCCTTGTCGATTTTTCCGTCAAAGTCGTTGTCTATTCCATCATTGCATGAACCGATGGAATCAGGAGATTCGGCTCTGGCGTTATATTTTAGCCACTTATCAGGAATTCTTTTCCACAAATATTGGAAAAAAGTCTTGTAAAATAAAGCAATTTCCCTGTTTTTTATAATAATTAAATTTTCATCATTCACCGTTTCACCGCTCCTGGAAAAATTCATTGAACCGATTACCGTATACAAATCGTCTATGATAATCGATTTTGAATGAAGTTTTCCCGCCAGATTTTCCGTTTTAACCTGAATTCCGTTTTGCCTTAAAACCTTTAGCTTTGAATAATTCCCATGGGTGTTGGTCGCATCAAGTATTAATTTTACCGCAACCCCGCGTCTTGAGGCACTGATTAAGCTTTGTACAAGGCCCTTGTGGGTTATCAAAAACGCCGGCATGTAAACGTATTTTTGGGAATTATCAATCAACGGAATAATCTGTTCCGTTATAGATTTGTCTTGCGGAGAAAAATAAATATTAATCATATCGTCGGCTTTACTGTCAATTTTTAATTTTTGTTTGTGAAATTTGCCGGAATACATCTGCTCAAATTCCCGTGAATAAACATCGGCGATTTTTTCCGAATTGATTAAAACAACTGCGTTCGAATTAAACCCGGACATATCGGTATTGCTGATGTTTGCGGAGCCAGTAAAAACAGTTTTTTTATCAAAAATAAAAAATTTGTCGTGCATAAGCTGTGATTCAATGTCGTGTTGATTGTTTTTTAAAACTTTTGATAAATAAACGGTATCGGGGTAAATATTGCTGCCGTTCTCATTCAAATCGTAGACAAATCTGACCTTAACCCCTCTTTGTTCAGCATTTTCCAGAGCCTTTTGAAGTGTTGGGATTTTTGTGTAACCGTAAATGGCAAAATCAATTGAACTTTGAGCAGAGTTGATTTCTTTCGCCAGAGCTTTGCAAACTGGCGTAGTGCAAGTGTTTGAGGGCTTTAGAACTTTGGTAAAATCGGTTAAAAATATTTTTATTGAATTTGCCTGAAAAATTGTTGCGGGACTTTTTACATAAGGAATTTCATCAATTATCACTTTTCCCTTTCTTCTTTCTCCTTTCCCCTTCGCTGTTTTTACAAGACAGAATTTACAAGGTTTTGCGTCTTTTGGGATTTGAGATGCCGGCAAAATCTGTGAATTGTGTGCCAAGAGTCCGTACTTACAGTTCAGTTTATGATATTTTTGGCTTTTGTTGTTAAAAATCCGCAAATTAAGCTTCCGGACTTTTTCGAGATTTTGCCAAAATTTTTGGGTAGGGGCCTTGCCCTTTTCAAGGGCAAGGCCCCCGTTTAAAAGCATTTTTTGATAGTTTTTATTATTTACTGTTATTTTAGAATTTTGTATTTTAATTTTTTTTCCATCCAAGGTTTCTTTTGCAAAATTTTCGGCTAGAAACCCAAGTCCCATGGCATCTTCTTCGGTTATTTTTAAACTTTTTGCAAGCTCATTTTGTGCCTTGTTAGGTTTAGACGAAAACGTCAGAATATTTTCAAGCAAAATTGTTTCATCATCATCCTCAACGCCGTTTTTGTTTAAATCAACCACAATTTTGTTCGGGGAAATAATTCTAAGCACCTGAAAATCAGCACTTTTTTGGGTTTGATAGAATAAAAAGACCAAAAAAAACAAAACTAAAAAAGTTATTGAAAAACCTTTCAATCCTTCACCCGCTCATCCTTCAACTTTTATAATTCACAATTTCAAACCCCAAACGCTGAATTTTATCCTTCAAATCCATGTTTTGAGTAATTATAAATTCTGTTTGGTGCTGATTTTTATTTTTCAAATTAGCAAAATTGCAAGGGTGAATCAGAGCCTCGACCGTCGCATCTTCTTTTATTGCAGAAAGCCCGCAGAAAATTGTTTTATCATCCATAAGCCCCGTATATCCTACTCCTATTATATAATCGTTGGTTGTAAGCCCGTATTGCTTTATTTGGTCCCTATTTTTAAGAGTAAAAGCATTTAAAAGAAGTACTTTCAAAATATTTGGCGGATACTTTAAATTGAGATGTTTTTTTATATCAGGCACAAAACAGAATTTTTCGAACTGGGTTCTAACCTGCTTTATACCATATTCTTTGGCCAATTTACAGGTAATTTCAAAAATCTTTGGAATAGCATGGACATGCACGTGAGAATCAAGATGGTCAACCTTTGTATATTGCAGGACTTTTTCAATTTGAAGCCTGAATTCCTTTTCAACCTCCTCCAAAAACCAGCTGTTGTTAGACAAATACATTAATTTCAGATAATTATTATTAAATTCACTGCTCAAATTGGTAAGCATGCCTGTTTTTGTAAAGTCCTGTAAAGACTTTCCTTCAATAATATTAAGATGAACACCTATGCCAAGATTTGAACATTCAGGGATAATTTCGTTCACAGCGGGGCCAAACGCCTCACCGTTGGCACAAATGCTTGCACTGGTGAGAAAACCGTTGTTATACCCATCCAAAACCGCCTTGTTGAAAGCGTTAGACATCCCAAAATCATCCGCATTAAGTATGAATTTTTTGTTACTCAAAGTAAACTTTTCCTTGCCCTAATTACAAAATTATTATAATATAAATATGAAGAATGTAATATGGAGCAATATGAAAAAACCAACTTTGGCGATTATTATACCATGTTTTAACGAAGAATTGTTGATTGAAAGCACCGTCAGCAGCCTTTTTGAGGTGATTAATTCGTTGATTGAAAAGGGTAAAATTTTAGAGGACAGCTACATTTATCTTGTAGATGACGGTTCAAGGGACAAAACATGGTCCATTATAGAAGATTTGCACAAAAAAAATCCACTGGTAAAAGGGGTCAGGTTTGTAAAAAATTACGGTAACCAAAAGGCTTTGATGGCAGGTCTTTTGGGGGTAAGAGAACTCGGATGCGACTGTGTTGTATCAATTGATGCGGACTTACAGCAGGATCAATGGGCGATTGAAGCCTTTGTTGATAAGTATTCCGAAGGTTATGACATAGTTTCGGGGATTAGAAACGGCAGAGATACAGACTCGTTCTTTAAAAAATATACAGCCTTATTTTTCTATAAGGTAATGCATTTATTGGGTGCGGCAATCCCCGTAAATCATTCCGATTACAGGCTCGTAAGCAAGCGTGCTTTGGATATTTTGGCTCAATACACAGAAAAACAGCTGTTTTTGCGTGGATTTTTCCATGAAATTGGGCTGAAAACCGCTTATGTCAAGTTCAACGTAAAACCGAGGATGCTGGGAAAATCTAAGTTCAATTTCATAAGCCTGCTCGGGCTTGCACTCAACGGAATAACTTCTTTCAGTATAATTCCTCTGAGAATAATCGCCGTTCTGGGATTTTTCATGGCACTTTTCAGTTTTGGACTCGGCATTGAAGTTTTATATGAAAAGATATTTTTAAACTCCACCCCAAAAGGCTGGGCAACACAGGTTGCAATGTCGGCTTTCTTCGGCGGTATACAGATTTTCTGTCTGGGTATAATCGGCGAATATGTTGGGCAGGTTTATCGGGAAGTCAAGGCAAGACCGAGGTATATCAAGGATGTTGAATTGTATTAAAGCGAGGGTGTTTTCCCGCCTGTGCAATCAGAGATTGCTTCGCTCCTTTCACTCTCGTTTCAGTCGCAACGGCGGTATCGAAAGGTTACGTTTTGCCCTGCTTGTCTTGCTAACGCAAGCCAACACCGGCAAAACTCCACACACGGCTCACGCATAAAAAAAAGCCGACCAATAAAGGCGGCTACTAGACTTGGGGAGGAGGTTAATGAAAAACCTTTTGCGGTTTTCCACGTTATTATTTTCGGTATTATTAGAAAAAACTTTAAAAATCTCATCTGTTTGGTTTACTTTTCGCAATAAATCGGATATAATCGGCTTATGCAATTAAAAGTAGTAAAAACGAATGCCCTAAAAGGCGAAATCACAATCCCTGCGGACAAATCGATTTCCCACCGTGCAGTGATGCTTTCTTCACTTGCCAAGGGCGTTTCCGTAATTGAAAATTTTTCCAAAGGTGCGGATTGCCTTTCAACGCTTGAAGTCGTCAGGTCACTCGGTGTGGAAGCCGAATTTAAAGACGAAAAAGCTCTTATAATAAATTCAAAAAAAAAGTTCGTAGAGCCGAAGGATGAACTTTACTGCGGAAATTCAGGCACAACCATGAGGCTTATGGCGGGAATTTTAGCGGGGCAAAATTTTAACTCTGTTTTGACGGGAGATGAAAGTCTTTCGAAACGCCCGATGGGACGGATTATTGAGCCTCTTGGGCTTATGGGGGCTGTCATAGAGGGAACCGGAAACGGGGAACAGGGAACTGTAGACAGAAATCAGAAAATTGAAAACCTTTCACCTATTCACCTACTCACCTATTCACCCAAAATCACTGCCCCTTTGAAAATAACAGGAACAAAGCTGCACGGAATTGATTACATTTCTAAATTGGCGTCCGCTCAGGTTAAATCCTGCGTGCTTTTGGCCGGATTGCATGCAAGCGGAAAAACGAGCTTTACGGAGCCTTATCCGTCAAGAAATCACACCGAGCTGATGCTTGAATATCTGGGAGCAAATATTCAAGTCGAAAGGCCTAATTCAAAAAACAGCTCAACCGTCCAACTGTCCGACCATGCAACCAGTACAATTATTAAACCCTCAATACTTCAATCACGCAACATCACCGTGCCGGGCGACATCTCTTCTGCGGCGTTTTTTATCGTAGCAGGACTGATTGTACCAAAGTCGGAAATAACCCTCAAAAACGTCGGCTTAAACCCTACCCGCACAGGAATTTTGGAAGTTATTGAAAAAATGGGCGGACAAATGGAAATTCTGGATGAAAAAACCGTTTCAAACGAGATTGTGGGGGATTTAAGAGTAAAACATTCAGAATTAAAAGGCTGCGTCATTGAAGGAGAGATTGTCCCGAAGCTGATTGACGAACTGCCTGTTATCGCTGTGCTTGCTACGCAGGCGGAAGGCAAGACGATTGTCAGAGATGCTCAGGATTTGAGAAACAAAGAGTCCGACAGGATTAAGGCTATTGTGACGGAATTAAAAAAACTCGGTGCGAATATTGAGGAAACCGAAGACGGGTTTATCGTTACAGGAAAAACAAAACTCAAAGGCGGGGCGGGGGTTGAGACTTATCGGGACCACAGACTTGCAATGAGCCTGTATGCAGCAGGTCTAATCTGCGAAGAGCCGATTTTAATCAACGGTTTTGAGTGGGCAAATATTTCATTTCCGGAATTTGAGGAGCTAATCGGGAGATTAACTTAGTATTAGAGCATTCGAAAAAGCCTAATCCCCAGACAAAAAAGTCACAAATTTTTGCGAGTATTTCTTCTGTTTAATCAGTTTAAAACCAAAATCTGAAAAATTTATCTCTGTTACGTGTTCTAAAATTACAATCCCGCCTTCTTTTAGAAGCGAACTTTCTTTAATTTTTTCAAGGCTTTTTTCATAAATTCCGCTGAAATAAGGCGGGTCCAGATAAATTACGTCAAATTTTTCGCTCAATTTCTGTTTTAGACTGTCACCAATAATCAAATTGGGCTTAATTTTAATATTTTCGTAATTTTCTTTTAATATTTTTGCGGCTTTTGGATTTTTCTCAATAGCCAAAACATTTTCAAACCCTCTTGAAAGAGCCTCAAGCCCAATAATTCCCGAGCCTGCAAACATATCCAGAAAACTTTTCCCGTCAAAATCCATCATTGAAAAAAGCGTGTTAAAAATACTTTCTCTAATCTTAGACAAAGTAGGACGGACAATTTTTTCGTCAGGTGCGGCAACTTTTCGCCCCTTATAAATTCCTGCTGTTATAATCATAATGGAATTATAGCAGAAAAACGGCGTTCAGCCTTCTATCCTTCTAATTGTTGCTCAAAACAAGTCTGAAAGTTGCCAAATTTTTTATAGAAAGCATTTTGTGCTTGTTATGCTGATTTTCAGATATATCAAAAATTCTTACGATACGTTGAATTTCTTCGACGTCTTTTCTTGAGCCAAATTTATACACGTTGCAGATTGGATCTGAAACTACTGACATTAAAGTATTTAATTCTTGTTCTTTCATATTTGCCTCATAAAAATCGTATCTATATTAATAAAAACATTTGACCTCAAATAATTGCCTATTTTTTTAGTTTATGAGGTTATGAGTCGATAAGTTGATAGGTCGATAGGTCGAAGAGTTGAATGGTCGAACGGCTTAAGGGCTGAAGGGGTGAAGGGTTGAAGGGTTGAATGGTCGAACGGTTCTGCTCTCAATTACCAATTCCCAATTCCCAATTTCCTTTTTCCCGTTTCCCGTTTCCCGTTTCCCGTTTCCCGTTTCTCTTCTCACCTCTCACGTCTCACGTTTCCCCCTTTCCCCTCCGATAGTAAAAATAGGGTTGAAATTACTTTTTATTTAGATTACTATATTATTAGTAGTTTACCCGAACTAAAATGGAGAGATAATTTTATGATTTATGGCGTCCTTGAGATAGAAATTATGAATTCTATTTGGTATTTGCAAGATCAGGATGAAGATGCAAACATCTCCGTTGCCGATATTGTGGAGCATTTAGATGAAAATAAAGTTGCAAGAGCTTACACAACAATAAAAACAGTTATGGACAGGCTTGTGTCAAAGGGTGTTCTGGTTCGTTACAGGAACGGTAAAAAATTCTTTTACAGAAGCACTGTTGATAAAAGCGAGGCGGCAAAAAAATCTATCGCAGAAGTTTCAAACCAATTTTTTAACGGAAACCCTTTGCAGATGCTAAGATTTATTGAAAAAGAATGTGAAAACGTTTTGGTATAATCCGAATAATGGCTAAAAAAGATTACAAAGAGGATAGAAAAAAGGTTTCAAGGCTGATTTACATGGTTTTAGCCGAAACTTTGGATGTCAAAAGGGCGATTTTAGAATTTCCCAGAGATGTTAATGACTCAACAATTAAAACGGCTTACCATGCTCTTATTCACAGAGAAGCCGACGAAGATTTTCGAAGGATGGATTTGGATTATAAAGATGAACAGGATGACTATTTGGAATTTATAGCCCAAATTTTGCAAACGGGGGCGGCTCTCCCCCAAAATATCATCAAGAGTTATGATAAATATTACAAAAATATAGACACACCTCATTCTGAAAGTATGAAAGGTTTGATAAAAAGTTTATGCAAATTTTTAAATGTGTAAAGAATAAAGCAAAGCCGGCACAAAATTTAGTCGAATTCATTTTTATTTTTCCGATATTGATTTTTATAACGCTGGTAATCTTTGAGGTATCTCTTTATTGGCAGGAAGCAAATGCAATTTATGACCTGAATGCACAGATAAATGCCAATGTGGCATTAGAAGATACGAAAAATATGGCAATCGGAAGTGAATGTACGGCTGCAACAAAAGCACTGGAAATTTTGGAAGCCAAAGACTCCATGATTTCAATAAACAATCCTACATATACCAAAACAACGCTGGACGGCAGCGAGCCGTTCGCAATGTATAAATATTCGGCAAACAATATTACCGTAGGCGGGGTGACAAAACCTCAAATCTCCCTGTGGGTGGATTGCAGAAGTCCGTTTGAAAAGGGAATAACAACTCAGATAGAGTTTTACCATAAAACCTTGATTATGAAAGCTACGATTCCCCGCTTTGACAGCCCCGAAGGAATTGTTATTCTCCCTGAGAATATTTTTATCGCCAGCCCAAAACTTAACACTTTGAGGCATTTTTAGAAATGGAAAAGGGAAATGGGAAATGGGAAATGGGGAATTGGGAATTGGGAATTGGACCGTTCGACCATTCAACCCTTCGACCTTTCGACCGTTCAACCCAGTCACAGTCACTTAATAACTTCTTAAAAAGCCTTTCAGCCCTTAAGCCTTTCACCTCTTCTCCTTTCCCCGTTTGTCCTACGCTAGTTGTACAGCCAGCTTGTACCGTAGTATGTTTGATAGTCCTTGTCACCTATTGTTCCGCACTTATTACCGGAACAAATATTATAGTTATCACGAACAGGGACCACTTTAACGGGTAATCCTAAATCGGAACCGGAGGCCCCAGCTGAACATGTGGGGCTTTCGTTACACATAAAAAGAGCAAATCTGTCTTTACCCCATTGGTTTGGTTTTTTAAATCCGTTTGTGTCAACAAAAAATAGTCTACTGGCATTATTCCCGGATGCAAAATACATTGTCCAAGCCATACCCGAATTGTCAATAAATGCATAAGAACCTGTAAAAGGGCTTCCGTTAAATTTTTCACCTGTGCTTTCCCAGCATTGGTTATTGTCTGAGTTTATACATTTTTTTGATATTTTGAATTGATCCATAAAGGCTAAAAAATTATTATTATAGCCGTCAACATCTCCACTGACATTGGAAACCATAAGATATTCTGTATTTGCCATTGCAAGGGCCTGAGAAGCGGTAGAAAAAGCTTTTTTATAGGCACTTTTATATTGAATATCCTGCACCCCATTTATTAACGTCGGAATAGTAATGGCAGCGACTACTCCGATTATCCCCAGAGTAGTGAGTACCTCCACAAGCGTAAATCCTTTTTGCCCATTGCCCATTATTTCACACTTTCATATAAATATAGGTTAACTTTCACTATTATATATTTATAGTTTAACCTTTGTCAAGTATATATAATTTATTGTATGGATAAAAAGATTTTATTAAAAAAATTTGGACTAAATGTTAAATTTGAGCGTATGAAAAAAGAGTATACGCAGGAATTTTTGGCTGAAAAAGTTGGCGTACATAGAAATTACATCAGTAAAATCGAAAACGGTGAAATAAATATGTCGCTCGGCAAAATTCTGGAATTATCCAAGGCTCTGGATTTGGATGTCAAAATTTTACTTGAATTTTTGAAATATTAGGCTTAATTTTTCTGAATTTATGTTATAATTATCAAAAATAGGAGTAGATTGATGTCTGATAAAACTCTTGAAGAAATAACCCAAAGAATTTTAAATAAAATTTCTGCAAAAAAAATCATTCTTTTTGGCTCTCGCTCCCGTGAGCATTTTAAAGAAGATAGCGATTATGATTTGCTTGTGATTTGCGATGATGACATTGACGTAAAAAAAATATCAAAAGAAATTTATTTTCAATTCGTTGGTATAAACAAAGGTGTTGATGTTATCATTCGGCCTCAAAAATATATTAAAAAAAGTTTGAAACAGTTAAATTCTTTCATCGGTTCAATTGTAAAAGAAGGCAAGGTTATCTATGGATAAATCTTTGAATTTTAAAGAGTGGCTGAGTGATGAAGTGCAATAAAAAAGGGGAAAGAGAAAAGGGAAGTGAACTCTGTGTCGTTGCGAGGAGCAAGTTTGCGACGAAGCAATCCAAAAATTGCCTCATTATTCTATGCTAACGTCGTGCCGGAACATGGGTTATCGGCTCCTCGTAGATTGTCCTTAATCCGGCATCCCACAAGTGAGATCCCGAATTAAGGATGATTTTTTTGAGGCCGATAATTCATGTTTCGGGATGACAGTAATAGGGAAAGTTTTAATTTTTTTTATTGCACTTAATCACTTCTTAAAAAGCCTTTCAGCCATTCAGCCATTCAACCCTTACACATCAATCTGTTTTGCTTCAGCGAAAAAGCTCAGTTTGGTTTTTCTTTTTGCCTACTTTTTCTTTTTACCAAAAGAAAAAGTAGGTTGTCTTTTTGGTCAAATTATGTTAGAATGCCTTTGAAGGTGGTTTTTTTGATGATTAATGAAGGCTGTGAGAAAACAATATCGGATATAAAATCAGGAGCGAAGAAGATAATCAATTCAACTGATTTATATCAGTATAAAGGTTCTGTATCAAAATTATTGGGATTAACGGTTGAAGTCAAGTTACCGGGGCTAAAAATCGGGGATTTGTGTTATATCGAAACTCAGGAAGGGCAGAAAAAACCTGCCGAGGTAGTGGCATTTAAGGGTGAAGTTGCCCAACTGCTTTTGTTGTATGACGGAGCGGGTATCGGGCAGGGGAGTCTGGTACATAATACCGGCAAACCGATTGTTATTCCGGTCGGAGATTTTCTGCTCGGCAGACTTATAAACCCTATGGGAGAGCCGATTGACGGCAGACCGCTTGATACTATGGGGGCAAAATGGGTTTCGATTGAAGGAAACCCGCCGGATGCTTTTGAAAGACCGCTTATTAACACCATGTTTTCATCGGGAATAAGGGCGATTGATTCATGCCTGACTTTGGGCTGTGGTCAGCGTATGGGGCTTTTTGCAGGTTCAGGGGTGGGTAAAAGTACCATGCTTGGAATGATGGCAAGAAATTCAGATGCTGATGTCAATGTTATGGCACTTATTGGAGAACGTGGGCGGGAAGTAAAAGATTTTATTGAAAACTCACTCGGTACTGAGGGGATGAAAAAATCCGTGCTTGTTTGTTCAACGGGCGACCAGCCGCCTTTAATCAGACAAAAATGTTTACTTGCGGCAACGGCGGTATGTGAATATTTTAGGGATCAGGGCAAAAAGGTTTTTCTCATGACAGACACAATAACCCGTGCTGCTATGGCTGGGCGTGAAGTCGGATTGTCAATCGGCGAACCTCCTACTATGAAAGGTTATCCGCCATCTATTTTTTCATGGCTGCAAAAGGCACTCGAAAGGACAGGAAACAGCAAAAGAGGCTCTATAACCGCACTTTATACGGTTTTAATGGAAGGTGACGACATCAACGACCCTGTCGTTGACACGGTGAGGGGTATTGTAGACGGACACATTTTCTTATCCCGAAAAGTTGCGGAAATGAACCATTATCCTGCGATTGACGTTTTGGGAAGTATTTCGAGGCTGGCGACAGAAATCACAACTCAGGAACAGCAGGAGGCGGCGGCTAAAATGAGGAAAATCCTTGCGATTTACAGGGAGAATAAGGATTTGATTGACGTCGGAATGTACCAGCAGGGAACGAACGCAAAGCTTGATATTGCAATCGATATGATGCCGAAGGTTAATGCGTTTTTACAGCAAAAGACGGCTGATAGTGTTAATATGGATGAAACAATCTCAACCCTCATTTCCATGATGGCAGATGTAGATATTTGATAAATTTGAATGTGAAACAATCAAATTTACTCTTTATAAACTATTGAATTAAATTTGGTTTTTAGGGTATACTTTTTATGAAGAGAGATAGGACAAATATTTTCAAAGACAGCCATCGGCAACAGGAATTTTTTATGAAAAAACTGATTTTAATTTTAACCGTGCTTTTAATTATCTGCCCCAAAAGCTACGCCGAGGGAGATAATATTGCTCTGTTGGCGAAAAAAGGGTTTTTTGACCGCCCTGCACCGCAATCCGCTTTTATAAGCCCGTGCGAGGAAGTAAAAAGAACTTTATATATGCACCTTAAATATGCCAACAGCTATAATATTGAAGGTTTAAAATCCATATACGCAGACAATTACTCAAACGCCGACGGACTTAATAAGGAAATATACTTTGATTTGGTTAAAAAAACCTGGGAAAGCTACCCTGATATAAAATACAAAATAGACATCAGAAACATAGAAATTAACTCAAATGCGGCAGTTGCACAGGTTAATGAATATGCAATAGCCACAACAAATACAAAATCAGGGATTGTTAACGAAAAGGGGCTTTTGGAAAGCATTTCAAACAGCGTTTATTATCTTGAAAAAGTTAATGGTGAGTGGCTGATAACCTCAGATTCCATAATCTTTGAAAAAACATCCCTGAGATACGGCTCCGCAAAAAATATTGAAGTAAACTTAACCGCACCATGTCAAATGCCTGCGGACACTGAATATACTGCCTCTTTAAATCTGGAATGTCCGAAAGACAGCCTCATAATAGCTTCCCTCGGAAGGGAAAATATAACTTACCCCCAAAGAATTGCGGAAGAAGTTTTCAGAAAGCTTCCCGAAGATGGCGTTTTGGAAAGAGTTTTTATATCTAACAACAAGAACATAAATGAGTACGCAGTGGCATCTTTTGGAATAACAAAGGCTGAAATCAACAAAGGAACAGAGATTAAGATTTATGTAACGGGCGTTGGTTTTGTAATGTCAAGGGTTAACGTTATTCCAAAAAATGAGTTTGTAAAGGTTGCAAAAGATGAAAAAGCCAAATAAGTTTTTGTTCTTTTTGTTAACGTTTTTTCTTTTCGCAGGCGTAAATTTTTATCTTTCTAACATAATTTCCCATAAATTGCTGCAAGGCTGGCATTTTTCGAATTCATTAATCAATATAGTTTACATTGAAAACACAGGTGCGGCGTTCAGCATAATGCAAAATTCGACAAAATTTTTGATAATTTTGTCTGTTATTGCACTTCTGGCAATTTTTTATTACATAGTGAAACACCTTGAAACCGTGCAGCCGAAAGTGATTTTTTTCCTGTCCCTGCTTGCATCCGGAATATTCGGGAATTTGTATGAACGGCTTTTCTTTGGCCACGTCAGAGATTTTTTTGATTTGGTATTTATCAATTTCCCTATTTTTAACCTTTCGGACATTTTCATAAATATTGGTGTTTTAGGTATAATAATTCTAATATTACTAACGAAAAAACCGATTAAGATATTATGAATAATTACTGGTTTATAACAGATGAAAACGATGAGAATACGAGGCTTGACAATTATTTGTCGGAGCTTTTTGATGACTTTTCAAGGTCGCATTTTCAGGAAATGATTAAAAACGGCAAAATCTTAATTAACGGAAAAATCAAAAAATCCTCCTATAAAGTTAAAATCGGTGATAAAATTGAAGTTGAACTTGTAGAAAAAGAAGAAAAAATTATTTCCCCTCAAAACATTCGGCTTGATATAGTTTATGAAGATGAAAATATGCTTGTTGTGAACAAGCCGTCTGGCATGCTTACCCACCCGAGCGAAATTGAGTTTGAAAACACTCTTGTGAATGCACTTTTATACAAGTATGGGGAAAATCTATCCGATATTAACGGATATTTCAGACGAGGGATTGTCCACCGGCTTGACAGAAACACCTCGGGGCTTTTGATGGTGGCAAAAAACAACGAAACGCATGAATTTCTGGCCGAACAATTTAAGCCCAAAATACCTGTCTTGATTGAGGGGGAGGACAAAGGTGCGAGCAACTCCAGAACTTTAATTAAAAAATATTTGGCAATTGTAAAGGGTGTATTCAAGGAAGATTTTGGCACAATAAATTTGCCAATCGGCCGGCACCCGAAACAGCCCCACAAAATGGCGGTTGTAGAAGGTGGAAAGCCGAGCGTGACCGATTTTAAAGTTCTGGAGCGATTTAAGGATTGTACTTATCTGGAGCTTGATTTGAAGACCGGCCGTACGCACCAAATCAGGGTGCATTTGAGTTATATGAAACATCCTATTTTAAACGATACGCTTTATGGCGGCGGGAATTTCAAAGTAAAAACGCAGGAGCAAGTTTTACAGGCTTACAAAATTTCATTTACAAAACCGTTTTCTAATGATATAATTGAGCTTGAAATTGAACCTGATGAAAAAATCAAAAAGGTTCTGACTTACCTGCGAGGTAGGGGACAGGGATGATTGATGACCAAAAAGCTTAAATTTATGGATTTTTGTGCGGGAATTGGTGCAGGCAGGCTTGGGTTGGAAAATGCAGGCCTGAGTTGTGTTGCATTTAGTGAAATCGACAAGAATGCAGAAATAACATATCGGCAATTTTTTGGCAATAATGAAGAAAATTACGGAGATTTAACAAAAATTTCACCATCTGAGCTACCTGATTTTGACTTAATGATAGCAGGTTTTCCATGTCAAACATTTTCTGTAGTCGGGCAGAGAAAGGGTTTTGATGATGCTCGAGGAAGAATAATTTACTCGCTTATAAAAATATTGAAAGAAAAAAATATACCTTATTTTGTTTTGGAAAATGTTAAAGGTTTAATCAATCATAACAAGGGGCAAACGCTAAAAACCATATTAAAAGATTTAGATGATGTCGGTTATAATGTTTCTTATGAAGTTTTAAACAGCATTGATTATGGCGTTCCTCAGATGAGGGAACGAATTTATTTTATCGGAGTCAGGAAAGATTTGCCACAGGGTAAATTTAAATTTAAATGCCCGATTAGTAGCAAAACTGTAGATATAACAAGATTTTTAAGCTCAAGCAATAAAAACATTCTTGACGAAAAAAAACAAACTTACAAAACATTTTTAAAGTATTTAAATAATAAATATAATAAAGGTAGATTTAGTATTGAGGATTTACTGAAACAAGATTGCCTTGTTTTAGACACAAGGCAGTCAGATTTAAGGCTATATAAAAATAAAATACCAACGCTAAGAACGGGCAGACATGGTATTTTGTACGTAAAAGACAATAAATTCAAAAAATTATCCGGAGGGGAAGCCTTAATGTTACAGGGCATTCCCGAAAATCTGGTTCGCAGACTTGATGGGAAACTTGAAGAAGGCACAATCCTCAAACAGGCGGGGAATGCTATGACTGTAAACGTAATAGAACAGATTTCCAAACAATTGTTAGAACATGTGAGTTAAATATGGATAAAAACAAACTAATTGAATTAGGCTCCAAAACAGCTAAAGACGGCTTCCGCAACGAGGATGATGTCGTCAGAAAATTTAATAACTACCAACATGATGAAAATGCTCAATCTTGGCTTGAAATAATGGGATATAAAATAAGTGAGATAGAGAAGATTGTGGCATTAAAATTACACGGATTTAAAACTGACGTACAAATCCAAGTTACAATTTATTTTAAAGATGCAATTAATTTGCAAAATCTTTCAATCAAGCTTGTTTCTAATCCTCAAGGATTTAATCAAGTAGACAAAAGATGGGTGGACAAATATGTTGAAATGTGGGACATACCTAAAGAAGTTGAACAAATTTTTAGTTGTTTCTGATATTCTAAAGGGCAGAGGAGAATTTTCCGCAGATTGGATGCTAGTAGCATTAACTTCAAATAATCAGACAAAATGGGTGCTGAAATCAATAAATCATGTTATGAATGTTTTCGCAAACGGCAAAATAAAAATAACAACTCAAGGAAGTTTAAAAATTGGAGAAATAACAATGCAAAGAAAAGGTGGAGATAATGGTCGGCCAACGGCGAATATGCTTCAATTTAAGATTAATCCCGCATTATTATTCCAAAATCAGGTAAATTAAATGAGGAAAGGGGATTTTATATGAAAATTGTTTTTAACATTATTTCAATTTTGATGGTAGTTGCGGTTATTTTTCTTGCGGCCTTAAACCCTCAAATCGTGTCAAATTTTACGATTTGGAGTGTAAATAAAATACATACAGCAATTCTAACATTCTTCGTTGCGGGCATTTTGACCGGAACATTCTGGGCAAGCTCTTTTTACCTTTCTTCCCGAAAAAAATTGAAAGAATACCAAAGAAAATTGGAAAAAACTTCTGTTCAATCAACCGAAGACAGTTCAAAAGTGGAAGTTTTAGAAGCAAAAATTGAAGTACTTGAAAAAGCCCTAAAATTCGCGTTGGAAAATAAGTAATAGGAAAGAGGAATCAAGCGGAGGATTAAGCCACATCTCACCTCTCACTTTTCACTTTGTTGCGAGATTGTTAAAAACTTGTCCTATATTGTAAAATGAGTTAAACTATTAGTAATCAGATATGATAAATTGTACCAAAATTGATGGGGATAGTATGAAATCAAGCAAAATTCTCGTTGTTGATGATGACAAAATAGTTACATCTACATTAAAGACCCTTTTTAAAATAGAGGGATTTTCTGATGCCCATTATTTCAACGACCCTAAAGAGGCGGTTGAATTTTTGAAAATAGAAAAACCCGATTTAATCCTTTCCGATTTTTTAATGCCGGATATGAACGGTTTTGAGTTTCTTTCTATAGCAAAAGAGTTTTATCCCGAGGTCAGCATGATTTTGCTCACGGGCTATGCGGACAAGGAAAACGCAATAAGGGCGATTAACGAAATCGGACTTTACAAATATATTGAAAAGCCATGGGACAACGACGATTTGATTATGAATATCAAAAACGGGGTCGAAAGAAGTTATCTTTTAAGCCAATTGAGAGAAAAAATCGGTGAACTTGAAATCGCAAAATCCCAGTTAGAAAAATACTCACACGGTTTGGAAGAAATTGTTGCACAAAAGACAGCTGATTTAGTAATGGCTAATTCGAAATTGTCGGGAATTATTAACTATTGTGCGGACGGAATTATAATTATTGATGAAAACGGATATATTGAGCAGGCAAATCCGGCTTGCGAGAATTTTGTGGGGCTGTGCGAATCAACGCTTAAGAGCATGAATTTTTCTAATATTACTCATTGCGAGAATAAAAAGGATTTTAAAGAGGCATTAAAAGAAAAATCAGAAGTATTTTTGAGAGATTGTTACATTTTAAATTCGCTCAGGGACAAAAAAATTCCCGTTGAGATAAGTTTTGCGACAATTATTCCGGACGAAACCGAAAAAGTGAAAAAATTTGTCGGGGTTATAAGAGATATCAGGGTTCAAAAAGAGATGGAACGGCTTCGTGATGATTTTGTTGCTACCTTGACCCATGATTTGAGGACTCCGCTTTTAGCCGCAATCCAAACCTTAAAATTTTTTCTGGATGGCTCTTTGGGCAAGCTTGAGGAAAAACAAAAGGTACTTTTGTCCACAATGCAAAAAAGCAATGAAGATTTGCTGGGGCTTGTAAATGCACTTTTGGAAGTCTACAAGTATGAGGCCGGCAAACTGAATTTATGCAAAACAAATTTTTTGCTGAAAGACCTAATTACTCAATGTTTTAAGGAATTGGAACCTCTGGCAAAAAACAAAAACATTGAGTTTAGTTTGAAATTTGACTTCGGAGACGATTTAACAATAAATGCGGACAGAGGCGAAATCAGGCGGGTCATAACAAACTTATGCGGGAATGCAATTAATTATACAAATTTAGGCGGCAAAATAGATATTGAGGTCAAAGAACAAGCAGGCGACGTGATTTTTTCAGTTGCCGACAACGGAAACGGAATTCCGGCAGAGGATATCCCTCACTTGTTCAAACGTTTTTCACAGGGTACAAGCAAAAAACGCTCAACAGGAACGGGTTTGGGCTTGTATTTGTCAAGACAGATAATAGAAGCACACGGCGGAAAAATTTGGCTGGAAAGCAAGGTAAATAAGGGGAGCGAGTTTTCGTTTCTGTTAACAGGGGTAAGAGTAGGTGATAAGGTGATAAGGTGAATGGTTGGGCTTTAACTGATTAACCTTTCACCCTATAACCTGTTCACCCAAAAAAGGAGCAACAATGAACAATATAACAGTACTACTTGTAGAAGACCACACAATGACAAGGATGGGACTTTCTCTTGTGCTTGAAAAGGCTGATGGAATTGAGCTTATCGGTGAGGCTGAGGATGGAATTTCAGGGGTCGAAATGGCTCAAGAATTATCCCCGAATGTTGTGTTAATGGATATCGGTTTGCCCAACATTGACGGAATTGAGGCTACCAGAAGAATTAAAGAACAGGGATTAGAAACCAAAGTTTTGATTTTCACGTCACGCGACAGTGAAGACGATGTTTTTGCGAGTTTTAAGGCGGGTGCAGACGGTTATATTATGAAAGGCTCAAGTCCTGAGCAGACAACCGCTGCAATTAGGGCGGTAAGCGAAGGTATTGCATGGATTGATCCGGCAATAGCAAAACTGGTTTTGTCGAATATCCGAAAAAATAATTCAATCTCTACACCGACCGGCGAAATTAATTACAAGGCCGGCAGAAATGCTTACGGATTGACCGAACGGGAAATGGAAGTTTTGGCGTTGATTGTTGAGGGGCTTTCAAATCCGCAAATCGCCGACAGGCTCTTTATAACAAGAGCCACTGCGAAAGCCCATGTTCACAGTATTTTACAAAAATTATACGTTGATGATAGAACGAAAGCGGCCATTATGGCAATGAAAGAGGGACTTGTTTAGTGAGAGGTGAAAAATGAGAAGTGAGGAGAAAAGTTTTTTTATAAAAGCTTTTTTGGCAATATTAATTTGCCAAATTTTTTCTTATAACCCTTCATTTGCCCAGAGAGCAAAAGTCAGCACTCCTGAGGGCGAATACAAATATCAGCGGAAAGTTTTGAAAACTCTTGAAATTGAAAAATATAAAAGGAGTCTTTTGCCTCAATCCGGGTTTATGACAACCGAGGAATATGAAAATTTATCCAAAGATGTTACAAATGCCGATAGGGTGGTTCCGGAATATAAAGCACCCAAAGATATTAAAATGAAATATATTCCTCAGCCGACTTACAAGCTGGTACGTTACAATGACCCGCCGGGGTCTGCAGAACTGCTCCTTCAAAGGCGTTTTAAATTCGACAGACAGGTAAACGGCGGAGCGATTACCTCCCCGAATAAAGATATTCTGGTTTATCCTGTAGTTTATTATTATGTTTGCAACCAATGCACCGCGGGAGATTTGTTTGTAATTCCGCTTGACAAAACACTTTCGGATGTAGACAGAATTTCAAGGGCAAATGTGGTCAAAAAAATTCCCGAGCCGATTTTGTCTACCCCAAAAGAAATCAGCGAAAAATTTACTTTTAGAACAATGACCCCGATTGATTTTTCGCCCGACGGTTCAAAATTGGTTGCGAAAGAAAAAATAGGAAATGTTAACGACGGAATTTGGAAAACAAATTTGTGGGTTTATGATTTTAATACAAAGCAAGCCAAAAATTTGTTTGAAGTCCGTGACGCCATAAGATATTACTGGAAAAATCAAGAAGGGCTGGTGCTTGACGAAAAACGCTGGGATATCACGCCATTGGGGTTTGATGCAAACGACCCCGAAAGAATTGTCGTTTCGGCTTACGGATATACGGGCAAGGCACCAAAATTTTTGGGGAACTGGAGCGTAGATTACAAAGGCGAAAGAACCATGCTTCTTTCTTTGTTTGACGCAAAGGCAGAAGTCAGCGTAAACGGTTTTAAGCTGGTTCAATCCGGTGTAGTGGAACCCAAGGTGGTTCGCTCTGAAGAAAAAAAGCAGGACAAAGTTATTAAAAAAGACAAAAAGGCGGTAAAACACGAAAAAAAATTGGATAAAAAGCAAAAGAAACAAACCTTGAAAAAAAATCTGAAAGAAATAAAAAAAGAGGAAGTTACAGCTGTTAAACAATATAAAAAACATATAAACGCAACCGGCCCGACAGGGTTGAATTAGGGGGCGAGAAATGTTATTACAGGGTACAATATCGAGTGAAAAAACACAGAAGCTGGTTGAAAATTACGCCAAACTTTTAAATTCAGGTGTGGACAGCTCCAAAATCCTTGTTATACTGCAAAATTCAAGTAAAAAGAAGCAATTTATAGACCAAACTCTCGAAAAATTAACCGTTGATGTAATCGAAAAGCTTCAGGTTTATTCTTTTTTCGGGCTTGTCTACAACACGATTTCAGATAATTGGGCTTCGATCGAGAACAAAATTCCCGATACGCAAAATACTAAAATTATCCCCAATTTGACGGGACTTGAAATTTCTCAATTTATTATGAAAGAAATTATTTCCGAAATTAAATTTGAAGGCTATAATTCTAAAAAATCTCTGCTGCACCAGCTTTTTCGCCGTTATTCACTTATTGTCCAAAACAATCTTTCTGATGAAGATGTCAAATGGCGTTCGGAAGAGGTTTTGAAGGAAAGTTTTGCCCCTGATGCCAAGATTGCCCTCGATGAATTTAAGAAAAAAACCCTTGAGGCGAGAGCCCTTGACTATCTTAGGCAGAGCTTAATTTTTAATTATGTTTATCAAACTACCGGCTATTTTTCGAAAATAGAATATCTGATTGTAGATGACGCAGATGAAATCACCCCTATTTGTCTGGATTTTATAAAGTTTTTGAAACCGCAGCTTAAGGATGTCTTTGTTGCTTATGATGAAGCGGGCGGAAGCCGTTTGGGATACTTGAGTGCCGATAAAACAGCCGGATTTGAGCTTGAAAAATTGTTTGAAGAAAAAGATGCAAAGAGTGAAATGGCTGAAGAGGCGGAGCAAAATTCTATCTTAGTAACTCAGGCACCCGGACACTTAGCTACTCTGTCCAAACGTGCAGGGATGCTTGATTCAGGGATAAATGAAATAAAAAAGCTTATCAATAATGGTATAAAACCGTCTGAAATAGCAATTGTGACACCAATTGTGGATGATATGCTGCGTTTTTGTCTAAAGGATAATTTGAAATCCGACTGGGCGAATATTATATTTTTATCCGGAAGTGAAAAAATCATCCAAAACCCAATTGTGCTTGCGTCTTTAACTATTTTGAAACTATGCGGCAGCGAATTAAAGGAGGATTTGTCCGAATTTGACATAAGAGCCGTTTTGGATTTTCTCCAAATTCCATTGAGGCATTGTAAAGAAATTCTTGAAAATTTCGAAAAAACAAAAGAATTTATCAAGTTTGAATTTTCCCTGCCGGAATACAATGAAAAATACGAAAAATTCCTTGAATTACTGAAAAATTTGGGTGATTTTGAAAAATTATCCGAGCAGGTTTATGAAATTTACGAAAAATTTGTGGATATACAAAATTACACTGCCGGTGAAATTACCAAATTCAGCTTTTTTATAAAGCAGTTGGAAGATTTTGAGAATATTTTCGGCAACATAAAAAAAAGTGAAATAATTAATCAGATTGAGAATTCTATTATCTCTGAAAACCCTTATTCTACGCTTGAAATCAAAGACAATGATTTGGTTGTGGCGACTCCTCAAAAAATTATTGATAACCAAATTCAGACAAAATATCAATTTTGGTTTGATGTTTCAAGCGATGAATGGATAAAAAATGACACAGGTCCCCTGTACAATTCATGGGTGTTTCAGGCCGGCTGGGACAAACCTGAATATACGCTTCAAGACAATATTGAATTAAGCAGGCAAAAAACGAAACGGGTTTTGCGGAAATTAACCCTCTGTGCAAAAGAGAACATTTTTACCTACGCAAGCCTTTTTGACGGAAGCGGGATGGAAAATTTCTGCGGAATAGAAAAATATTTAAGCCATAATGAAGTTAAGACGGTAATTAAGGCCAAACCATTTACTCCCCGTGACGATCAGGAGCCTGTTTTAAAATACAAAAACGGCAAAATGGCTATTTCTGCCGTTCCCGGAGCCGGAAAAACCACGATTTTGCTTGCCCTTGTCATCAAACTTTTAAATGACAGAGTAAACCCCGAAAACATTTTTGTCTTGACTTATATGGATTCGGCTGCCCGAAATTTTAGGGAGCGGATACAAAACGCAAGTCAGGAGTTTTCACAGCTTCCCAATATAAGTACAATCCACGGGCTTGCACTTAAAATTCTTAAAGAGAATTCAAATTTTGAAAGACTGGGGCTGAATGCGGATTTCGAAATTTGTGATGAAACTCAGCGTTCAAGAATTTTAAGAGAAATCGGGGGCAAATTTGATATCAAGAAAACAGAGCTTGAGGATTTTGACCGTGCCGTTTCAATTCTTAAAATCGGCGGCAATGGAGGATTAAATGAGGGATTAAAACCTAAACCCACAGACAAAAAACTCGCCAAATTCCTTGAGTTTTTTAAAGAGTACAAGGCTGTTTTGCAGGCGAATAATTTGATTGATTATGATGATATGCTTTTGTTTTCAGTAAAATTATTGGAAGAAAACCCCGACATTTTGGATTATTATCAGGAAATTTGCCGCTACATAATTGAAGATGAAGCTCAGGATTCTTCTGCAATCCAACAGCGGCTGATTGAACTTTTGAGTGCAAAACATAAAAATCTAATTCGCTGCGGGGACATCAATCAGGCGATTACGACGACTTTTTCAAACGCCGATACCGAAGGTTTTAGGAAATTTATTAAGGAAAGCCAAATAAAAGTCGGCATGGACCGTTCACAACGCTGTACAAAGGATGTTTGGACACTTGCAAACAGCCTGATTTCCCACGCCGAAGCAAAACCCGAAACGAAAAATGCATTTTACAAAATTTTTATGCGGCCCGTTGAAGGCAAAAACCCGCAGGAAACAAAGGCCATAACGTCAATAATTTTTGAAAACGAATTTGTGGAAAAAAACTATGTTTTGAAGCAAATTAAGACACTATTGACAAAAAATCCGAAGGCAACTGTCGGAATTTTGCTCAGGGGTAACTATCAGGTAGCAAGTTGGACGAAGTTTATCAACAACTCGGGAATGAAAACCATTACAAGAAGCGAATGTTTGGAACAGAAAGGAATTTTTAGAACGATTTTTGCTGTTATGAAGATTATTTTAGACCCGTTTAACAATGAAAATATTGCCGAGAATTATGACACGCTTGCCGAATTGGGACATTACAAATCTAATTTATACCAGATAATAAAAAACTGCCCGAAGCCCTTTGTCCAAATGAATGCAGATGACATTGAAAATGTTGATTTGGCGGAATTTTATTGGGATTTAATTTATTGGCTGAGCTTTTCTTCGCTTCCTGCGGAAGAACTTGCGATAAAAATAGGACTTCACTACTACGACAGCGAGATAGAAAAATCGAACGTATACCTGATTTCCACCCTGATAAAACGGCTTGGAATGTCTTACAAAAAATATTCAACGCTTATCGAACGTCTTGGCGAATTGGCCAAAAAACCTAACTTGAGCGGATTTAAGTTTTTCTCTGAAGAGGATAAATCCGACAGAGAATTTTTGGCGGGAAAAGTCCAGATTATGACTCTTCATAAATCTAAGGGTGACGAATTTGATTTTGTGTTCCTGCCTGAAATGACTGAAAAGAACCTGCCGCTTTCCTTTGAAAATGTTTCACTGAAAAAAAATGCCGGATTTATGGAGGATGTTCGTGAGCTTAACCCTGCTTATCCCGCAAAGACCGATGATGAACTGAGAGAGTTTCTGCTGGCGGAAAACTTAAGACTTTTTTATGTTGCAGTAACAAGGGCAAAGCGAAAATTGTTTATCACTGCGAATAAAAGTGCCAAATATTCCAAGGTGCCTGAACCCAGCGTTATTTTCAAGGCATTGGCAGTAAAAGGGGGTAAGTCCTATGAATAACTATTCGCCAAATATGTTAAAAACATTTGATGAATGTCAACAGAAATTTTTCTTTAAATATATAGAAAAACTCTCTGTTCCTCAACGTTTCGCCATCTTCGAAAAAGGTAAAAAAATTCACGCATTGGCAAATTATTATTTGAGAGGCGAAAATGTTGAAAAAATGGAAAAAGTTTTGACTGCGGATGAAAAAAACGCATGGGATAATTTGAAATCAAATAAATATTTTAAGTTAAATGTGGTTAACACAGAATACAATTTGTCCTGTAGGGTCGGCCAATATTGGGTCGGCGGGCGACTTGACGCCCTGATGAGGGAAGGGGAAAGGGAAAACGGAAAAAGGGGAAAGGAAATTGGTAATTGCGAATTGGGAATTGAACCATTCGACCGTTCAACCCTTCGACCTTTCGACCCTTCACCCCTTCACCCGTTCACCCTTTCAGCTAATTTTGTCATTCTCGACTACAAGACTGGTAACATCCCAAAAGATGCCGAAAAGGAGTTTCAGACGATTGTATATTTGCTCTGTGCGGATAAGTTTTTACAACAGAAAGGCGGGTATGGCTCGCTCAAGTTCGTTTATATCGGATTAAAACCCCTCACTCCCAACTCCTCTTCTGCAAGGGGAGAGGGGAGTTCTCAACATACCGAAAAAGAAATTTTATTCAATGAGGATTTAAAAAAACAATACGAAGAAAAAATCCTGTCAACCTGCGGTAAAATTGATTTTGCGGTCAATTCAAATGTTTTCTCAAAAAACATTGAACGTTGCAAAACTTGCGAATATTGTAAATTATGTAAATAATTTACAATTTCAGGCAATTTTCAGACTTAAAAATACTTTATACATATATAGGTAGTGTATTTATGTAGGTTTATTTATGTCAAATGTTATTTCATCAGCAATATTTTGTGCAAGAAACGTCGATAAGGCCGAAAAGCAGGATAAAATCGGCCGCTGGGCCGTTGCTGCGGGACAGGCGAAAAAGGTCGTTGATTACGTTTCAACGCTTGACAACGAAGTCGGCAAAGGTGCAAGAACAGCTGTTAACGCCTTGAAAACATATTCTGAAAGTGAAAAACTTCTTTCATACGCCGGTAAAGCTATAGATTTTGCAAGCAGGAAAGTCAACCCGCTTATCTGCGTTTCTTCCGGCATAGACATTTTAAGAGCGGATGACAAAGATTCCGCCCTAATCAAAAATGCAGCGGCTTTGTCTTCTATGTTTGCGGTTGAACACTTGATGAAAAACCATTTGGACGATATCCCAAAAATAAAAGGTATAGACAAAATCGCCGAAAGGGTTATGAAATTTGCAGCAAAGTACAAAATTGAAGGAAAACTTCCCGCAATAATCCACGGAGTGGCCTTTGTAGTTGGTTCTTGCACGGCTTACAGCCTTGGCGATAAATTCGGGACTATGGTTGCCGGAGAAGTAAACGGCAAACAGTGAACGGGAAGTCTTTTTGCCTACTTTTTCTACAGAAAAAGTAGGTCTTTTCTCTTCTAGCCATTTGCTGTATAATCAAACAATGAAAAAAGTTATTGAAAAAATAAAGCAGATTGTTTCTCCCGAAAACGTTTTAACCGGAGTGGAAGAGCGTTACGTTTATGCACAGGATGCAACAAATAAGCAAAATATAGAAAATTTGCCCGACGTTGTTGTGTTTATCCAAACTGCTGAGCAGGTTCAAAAAATAATGAAGCTGGCTTACGAAAATGAAATTCCCGTAATCGCCCGTGGAGCAGGTACAAACCTCGTAGGAGCCTGCATTACGAAAAAATCGGACAGAGGCGGCGGAATTATCCTTAATTTTTCAAAAATGAATAGGATTTTAGAGATAAATCAGGAAAATTTGACCGCAAGAGTTCAAAGCGGGGTTGTGGTAGGTAAATTGCAGGAAGAAGCCGAAAAACTCGGGCTTTTTTACCCGCCTGATCCTTCAAATTTGGCGGTTTCAACAATCGGCGGAAGTATAGCACTTTCCTCCGGCGGTCCCAGAACTTTCAAATACGGTTCTACAAAAGACTACGTAATTGATTTGAAGATTGTGCTTGCAGACGGCAGAATTATCAACACAGGCTCAAATACCGCAAAAAATTCGACAGGATATCATCTTTCACAGCTTTTTATCGGTTCGGAAGGCACTCTCGGAATTGTGGTTGAGGCGTTGGTTAAATTAATCCCTAAACCTGAAGGCTCAAGAGTAATTTTGACTTATTTTGATAAAATTTCTGATGCAACACATGCCGTAAATGTTATTCTGCAAAATAAACTTATGCCCGCAACTCTTGATATTATGGACCAAAAAACTCTGCAAACAATAGAAAAATTTTATCCTGCGGGGCTTTTGACGGATAAAGATGCTGCTTTGTTTTTGGAAGTCGACGGGTATTTGTCCTCGCTTGATTATCAGCAAAACAAAGTTGTTGAACTTTGCAGAAAAGCAGGAGCAACTGAAATCCGCTTTTCTAAAACAGATGAGGAAGCCCTGCGGATTTGGACGGCCCGCCGCTCTGCCTTCGGGGCGTGTGCAAAACTTAAACCGAACGTCGTCACAGAAGATGTCGTTGTACCCAGAGAAAAAATTACGGACTTGGTTTTGGGTGTGCGAAAAATTTGTGATAAAAATAATTTGCCGGTCTGCATTATGGGCCACATCGGCGACGGCAATATTCACCCGAATATCCCGCTTGACTTAAGCAATGATGAAGATGCCGAAAATTATTCCAAAACAAAGGATGAAATTCATCAATTGGCAATAGATTTGGGCGGAACACTATCGGGGGAACACGGTATCGGCTGTGAAAAATCAAAATACATGACAAATGCGATTGATGGTGTAACATTGGAATATATGAGGAAAATTAAAAAGGTTTTTGATGAAAAAAATATCTTGAACCCGCAAAAAATATTTTCAGAGGGTTAGAAGATTAGAAGGTTAGAAGGTTAGTTAATAAATTTTTAAAAAGCCAACCCGTCCAAACCTCTAAACATCCAACCCTCCCAAAAAGGAGGCAATCATGGAATTTATCGTAATCTATTGTACCGTTCCCAATAAAAAAGAAGGGCTGGAAATCGCCAGAGAGCTTGTGGAAAACAATTTGGCGGCGTGTGTGAATATAATTGATAAAATGGAATCGGTTTTTTCGTGGGACGGTGAAATGTGCGAAGAAAAAGAGGCTTTGCTGATTATCAAAACAAAAAAAGAATTGTTTGACAAAATTAACCGGTTAATCCAAAAACTGCATTCTTACAACGTTCCAGAGGTTATTGCCTTGCCGATAATTGAGGCAGACGAAACCTATCTGAAGTGGATTTCACATGAAACTGTGTAAATATTTGTAACAAATTTTCAATATTTTTCACAATCACTAACAAGTTTTTCTTTTATGGTTTTTTAAACAAGTACTGCATCGTGTTATAGATTGTTTAGGAGAATGTGAAAAATGGAAATTATGAAAGTTACAAGTGCAAATAGCTCTGCTCAATGCCGCAAGGGCCATCCGGCTTTTGGAATGTATGTAAGTATGGATGACCGCACTGTCGGACTATTCGCAAACAAAGGCGGAAAGAAATTCGCCGATGGTTTTGAAAAGGTGGTTGACAAAATCTTAAACATAACCCTGAATGGAAAGCCGGTACTTGTACACATAAAAAATCTTGACAAAAACAATGTTAATGCCTTGGCGGTTTCCGACGGACGTGTTGTAAACTACAAATTTTCGGTTAATAAAAAAACTTCTTCAATAAGAGGATTTATGCGGGTTTTAGATGGCATTGTCAAAAATTTAAGTGGCCTCTCCAAGTATTAAATAATAATCCCAAAAAGAAGATGCGGAATTATTCCCGTTTACGTCACCCTGAATTTATTTCCGCGAAGGGGCTGACTAAAAAGTCCCCTCGTCATCCCGAAACATGAATTATCGGTTTCAAAAGGGATTGTCCTTAATTCGGGATCTCACGTGTTGGAT
>Ga0172381_10001264_pt1 | contig 30095 bp, 28 predicted proteins | sample Leawel6488metaG_FD_119754 | JGI IMG/M metagenome (GOLD analysis project Ga0172381, IMG submission 119754) | Leachate microbial communities from a municipal landfill in Southern Ontario, Canada - Leachate well 64-88 metaG | ecosystem: Engineered > Solid waste > Landfill > Unclassified | place... | reverse complement strand
TCCAGCACCGCGAGCAGGTTCGCGCACGGTGCCTGTGTGACACCCGGGACCCCGGGATGCGGGGTGAATACCTCTTCCCGTACGTGCCGGCGCATCTGCTTTTTTGAGAGCCGGACTTGTTCTACCGGCTCTTTCTCACGGAAATTCAGGGTGACTAACCGGGAGGACGCAAGAGCGATATTGAACGCGGCGTTCACATCAGCATGCGCGATAAAACCACAGTGCGGGCACTCGAACCGCTTCCTGCTCCGCCGCCCGATATTCCCGCACCGACTGCATCTCTTTGAGGTATAGGCCGGGTTCACGTAGATGACTGGGATGCCCCGCCTTATAGCCAGTTTTTCCACCAGCCGCTGGAGCGAGAGGAACGAACCGTTCCCAAACGAGAACTCAATAAAACCCGCAGCATCGTGGGAGTGCGAGTAACGGCTGGAAAAGAGTCTTTCAAACTTGATGCCCGAGCCGAGCGATTCCGCGAAGGATACGATCTGCCGGCAGATTTTATGTAAGGCTGCCTTGAACGCCCTGCGCTTGCGGCTCTTGTCTTTTTTTAGTTTCCAGAGTTTTCCTTCCCTGTAGAGTTTCGTGCAGTTTTTTGTAGAGTTGCTGCGGACATAGTGTGTATTTTTCCCCAGTTTCAGGACTTTCCCGCTGTCCGGGTCGGCGGCTACTGCCACGTGGCCGGTTGTGTTGAGGTCAACACCGATCCAGCGGGCAGATAAATGTGCGGATGGATGAACTTTTATCACCTTTTCCTACCCAAGTTCGCCTGCGGTACAAACTGCCTTTACACGGTGACGATTTCTTCGGTGTTTTTCCCTCCTCTTTATGTTCGTGATTAAGCAGCCCCGTCCTTTAAATCTTGCGGTAGAAAGACCTGGATTTGAAAAAAAACGATGATTAATCATGCGGGATTATGTACGCGGGGATTCCTGGGACCGGCTCCTGCTCGTTCATCATTACAGTAAGACCACCATAAACCGGAATTATTCCCGGAATTTTCAGATCGGGCCCGGTTCTTTAAAAAAAATGTCCGGCTCCTGTGCCGGACTTCTTCGGGAATCTTAACGGACCTTGGCAGGCTTTTTTTTAAAGTCCGGTAACTTCGTCAAACTTTTTATGAAAGGTCACTAACCTTACCGGATTTTTTTAGAACCGTTCACCTGACGGGCCGGGCTTCTTTACAAAAGTCCGATGACCTTACCCAATATTTTCCGGAACATCCGACAGCACACCCAGGAGATTCAAATGATAAAATGCACTTTCGGACACTGATATTTTCACAAAAAGCCCGGTAACTTCACCGGACTTTTTTTAAGTCCGGCAACCGGGTCGTTCTTTTTCCCGGAAGCCTCAAGCCCGGGAGCCGGGCTGCATGCCTGTGGCTTTGGCAGATTCAGAAGATGGATGCTGATGCCACCATATCCCCACGAGTGAGGAACTTAGCCGCCCCCGAAGTGACACCCTCGCGGAGGATCGATGAAGAAGAAAATTAAAAATCCCCTCGCCACGCTGTACATCGGAGGGGCCCTGATGCGGGGAGCACGCCACTGGTTTCGGAACGGACCTTTAGCCTTTTGTAAAAAAAGCCCTGGACTCCCTCTCACACCATCAGCAGATATGCCGCAAGCGAGAACAAAAATGCCAGAAGCAGCATCGCAAGCGAGAGCGGGGCCACAAAGATCAGCATCGCGTTCACGGTGCTCGCCAGCTGGGAGATCCGGTTTGAGCCAAAGACCACAATATGCTCGCACTGCGCCGTGGTTGCCGCACACTCGGCCGGTTCAAGATCGTCGATAGCGGCCTGAACGGTGCGCATGACCTCGGGAAGGAACGTATCGACCGGTGTTGCCATGCCGACCGGGTTTTTCCCGGTGATTGTGTTAACCACGTGGGAATCCGTGGTCATCACCTCTGCCGCATCGACAAGACCGAGGATCTTTTCAAGCAGGATGTCACGGACACCGGTCGCCATGTTGTTGCCATCGAACAGAACGTACGCGGTTTTCTGGCCGGCCGTCTCCACGACCATGACCTGCACGCCAAGATCGCCAAACCCCTCCTCCCGGGTATAGGGAAGGCGCTGGCGGGCATAACCGATGGAGAACGGTTTGAGTGCTGCTGTGCGGCATGCCTCCATCGCCTCCATCGCACCATGCTGGTATTCAAGGGCGGTCTGGGTTGCCTGAAGAACAGGTGATGAGAGATCGGTCATGCAGTTGTGGCCGTCGACAAACGCAACGTGGGGAAACCAGCGGTGCCCCTCCGCCATGATACTCATGCCAATCGAGAAATCAAGGTCTTCGGTCTTCTGGGGAGAACGTGTCGTAACAATCAGCATGGCCTCGCCAAAGCGCTGGTACAGCACCCGGACAGAACCGCACGAGAGCCGTCCGGAAAGGGTCGCACCCGGGGCATACGTGCGATCCTTTTTTGTGCGCTCGATCGCATCGATTACTTTCTCGATCTCGCTCTCGGAAACCAGGTTGAAATCGTGCGTGGCGCACCCGTGGGCGACAAGCGTCTCTTCTTCCATCCGGTCATGGATGACCCGGGGCAGGTTGCCGCCACCAATCTCGCCCATCGGACCCGGGTGGAGGTTGGGGACGGTAAAGAGCACGGGTTTTTTTGAAACCCGCCGGAAAAAGAGGCAGACCTGCGGGACAAAGATCTCCTCACCGATCTCACGGAAGAAATTCTCCATGCCCCGTGACGATCCGTCGGTCATGTGAGCGATGAACGCGTTGACAAAGGCGAGCCCCCGTATATGAAAGGCACGGTACAGCGGCCGTTCGATCAGCCAGATGAGGATCGCAAAGCCAAGGCCAAAGACAATGTGGAGGACAATCGCAAAGACCGCCCATCCCGGCGAGAACAGGAAAAACCCTACGAGGACGCCCACACCACTCTGGGTAACGGCCGGCAGGATCATCCGGGGCACGCGGTAATCAGAGATCGCCACCAGCACGAAGAGGCGCAGGCCAAAGACAAACCCGAGGGAGATCCCGTAAAAGAGCGGAAGGAGTTTGATCCCCCCGGCAAGCGAGACAAAAGTGATAATAACCGCAAAGACCGTGCAGGAGAGCGCAAGGAGTGCCGACCGGTTCCAGGTCATTGTCTTGCCGGAGTACTCGATGATCGGTTTTGTCAGGAGAAATGCGGCTATCGCCGGGAGGGTAAAGGCAAGCGTGCCCGAGAACGGAAGGTAGACCCAGGCGCGGGCACTCGCGCCATCGATGACGAGACCAAGGATAACGAGAATCAGGAGCGATACCGGCCACGATGGTGCCGTAAACAGATACTTGGTGAGTTGCCCGAGTTTTACATCGCTTCCGGTCGCCATCAGGCAAAGCCCCCGAGAATCAATTCCGACCGGTCGGTTCCCGACCGGATCTCCGAAGTCTCATAGGTCAGGGCACGCGAGTAGAACGGGGCGTTTAACGTGAGACTCTCATACTCCCCGCCCTCCCCGACAAGGTTGATCCGGTATTTTGCAGCGACAGATTTAAGCCGGCCGATCAGATTCTCATCGATATGAGCGCCAAGGAAACCCGCATCCAGCCCTTCTGCGGCCGTTACCACGATAATCGCATCCAGGCGCCCTGCCACCTCGCGGAGCAGCGCTTCGGTATCCTGGTGCCAGAGTGGGGTAAAAAGACCAATGCCCAGCCGGTCGGTGATCGCTTTTACCCGCTCTGCCTGGTAGGCCGACGCCACCGCTCCGGCCGTAACACCTTCGATATCAAGCCCGGCAAGCCCGGCCTCGAGATCCGCGAGTTCCTCCTCTTTTCTTCCGGGAGTCGCGATCTCCACGTATTCCATGCCGGCAAGCCGGGCGATAACCGGGACTGCGTCAAGGTTTGCCGAGTGGAACATATAAGACTCGGTGTTTTTCGGCCTGACCGTTACCAGGTACCGGACATCCTTCCCGGAATCGATCGCTTTCTGGCAGGCAAGCATCGAATCCTTGCCCCCGGAAGTAAGTGACGCCCAGCTCATCGGGTTACACCTTCGCCGGCAGTGATTCGATAATACCAAAATTCACATGGTACCGTTCGAGCATCTGCGCCCATGTGGGCAGATGTGTCTGGCAGCCCACGTGCTCCACGACATAAGACGCAGTAACCGTCCCTATCCGGCAGCAGGTGAGGGGTGTGTAGCCCCGGACGTACGCGGAAAGAAAACCTGACCGGTAAGCGTCTCCCGCGCCGGTCGGGTCAGCGAGCGTTACCGGCACCGCCGGAATGAAATGCTCCGTCCCCCCCAGGTACAGCGTGCTCCCGTCGCCGCTCATGGTAAAGATCGCCATAGTGACTTCTTTGATGAGTGTCTCTTTTGTCACCCCGAGCGTCGTGCACATCTGCTGCACTTCGTGCTGGTTGGCAAACAGGATATCAGCATTGGAAAGAATGGATTCGAGTTGTTCTTTTGTGTACCAGAACACATCCTGTCCCGGGTCAAAGGAGACAAACTCGCTTTTTTCCGCCACCCGGCAGTTAAACTCGGGATCGGCTGTCGCCATGTGAACCAAAGGCAGCGCCGGGGCCTCCGCCGTCGCAAACGCTTTTGAAGCGCCCCATTCAAAGAAGGTCATCTGGCTACCAGCGTCGTCCGTAAACATGAATGCAGTCGGAGTGTGGGTTCCCGGCACTTCAAAGAACTGCCGGTGGATACCCAGTTTGTCCATCCAGCGCTCGTAGTCGCTGCCGGCAAAGTCGTCACCGACACAGGAATGGAGCGTGACTGCTTCGCCGAGCACTGCGATCCCCGCTGCAATGTTTGCCGCACCCCCGCCAAAAAAGACCTGCCGCCCGGTGATATGGGTCGAGTGGTTTTCTTGAGGAAGGTGATGCACGCGGGAGATATGATCGACTGCTGTGTGCCCGACAATATGGATCATATTTCCTGCACGTCCAGTTGTTTTAAGGGGATCTCTTTGAGGGCTTTACCTATCACCGACTTTGCAATCCGTGCGGCATGCTCCTTTGATTCAGCCCTGAATACTTTCATCTCGAGTACGAGACCGACGAGTGCGGTATCAGCAACGACAATCGCGCTTGAGAGCGGCTGGTCGCAGAACGGGCAGGCAAGCATGCCCGCCTCGACTTCCACGAACTTTGCCGAAGGGTTGAGTCGTTTCCCCGCTTCGCTGATTGCGATCCCGATGGCATCGTCAAGCGACTTTGCCTCCTTAATATACCATGCAGATTCCAGTGTTACCAGATAGTCAGGCATTTTTTTATCTCCCTGTTTGTTTCCCGCCCGTTTTACCACTCGTCGCGGTGAACGTGTTCCCCGATATCCATGCGCTCCGCAAGCCGTCCCGGCGGGTGACCGTGCCCTGCCGCGAGGATCGCAAGCGGCCGTATGTGTGGGGGCAGCCCGAGAATTTCCCGCACCCCGTCCTCATCAAACGCCCCGATCCAGCAGGAATGGAGGCCCCGGGTGTGCGCGGCAAGCATCATGTATGTGCAGGCGATAGTTGCATCCTCCACCGCATAGAGAATGCCCCGTTCCCCGTACTGCGACATTGAGCGCACATAGTTGGCGCAGACCACAAAGAGGGCGGGTGCTTCCTCAACGTGTTTCTGGTCGAACGCCGCTTCCGCAAGCGCGAGCCGGGTATCCCCATCGGTCACAACCACGACATCCCATGCTTCGAGGTTACCTGCACTCGGTGCGGTGCTCGCACAAGAAAGGATGTACCCCATCTCGTCATCGGTAAGCGGTGTATCCACATACTCCCGCACCGACGAACGGCCAGAGAGAAATCCCAGAAAATCAGAGGAGTCCATGATCAGAGAGTACCTGCCATGCTGCCTGTGCCGGGGTTGTGGATGCGCTGATGGCCACCGCGAGTTTCTCTGCGGCTTGTTCGGGCTGGTCGCTTTCTAAAAGCGAGATCGCCTCGTTTATGGAATTTGTTGCACGCTCGAAATCCTTCTCACCCGTGCTCTTTGCGGCAAACAGCACTTCGCTCCGGACCTGCTCCATAAGGAGAAGAAGCATTTTCTTTCCGCCGCTCTTCTGGGTATCGGCAAAGCCGGTCAGCGCCAGGCAGAGCTGGGAGACGACAATCAGTTCGGATTTTGCCCGTTCACCGAACTGGTAACTTTTCACTGCGGTTGGAAGATCCATACTCACCATAGTCGCTGGAGATAAATGATAATTATGATTGGAGCGGCTGAAACGAAAAAACGCGCAGCACATGCTCCGGAAAACAAAGTCAAAAAAATGTGTGCGGGACAGGAAAAGTGCCCCGGTCATTTATTCACCGATCACGGGCCAGTCAGCAGGATATGCCGTCAGGATTACCGTGCAGCTTTTGCCTTTGCACCGAGTGCGGAGACTTTCGCGCGGCGCATGCGCCTGCGGATGAGCGGGCTTGCCGTAGATTCATTCAGGCCCGAACCGCCGGACCGGTCGCCACCGCGTCTTCCGCCACGGCCGCCCCGGGCTCCGCCGCGCCGTGCGCCGCCACGACCGCCACGCTGCTCTTCAGCTGCGGCCTGGTCAACTTTCCTTAAGTTGATGCTGGATTTGAATCTCTGGTTGGGTCCCGGGCTCTTGCGTTCGCCTTCTTTTTTCGGGACGAGCCGGATCTGGCCCTTGACGCCTTTTACCTGAGACCAGAGGGTTGTACCTGTTTTGCCCATGTGTAAAAACTCCTTATTTAATTCTGCCGTGCGACTGATAAAGGTTGGGGAGGATATATTTTCCCCAGCCACAAAAAAACGCCTTCACTTACGGGGTTTCCTTGCGTCCACGCAGATATTATACGCAAGTTGGGGAAGCCGGCGCTCGACAAAGGGCTCTACCTTCTGTGCGAGATGAAAGAGCGGATCTATCATGTCGATATGCGCAAACGAGCACCAGCTTACCCGGATATCACAAAAACCGGCCTCGCTGAAGAGATCGTACATCTCATTCTCATCATAGTAGTGCTCGCCAAAGTCCTTCATCACGACATGCCGGACACGACATTTCTCGCTGATCTGGTAGATGGCCGGGATGCCGGAGGTAAGCAGTTTTTTCCCGAGCGTACAGATCGAGATCGCTCCGCCGGGACGCAACACCCGGTATGCCTCATCGAGCATAGTTTCAGGATCCCGCAGGTAACTAAAGACAAGGATACTTGAGATCGCGTCAAAGGAGTTATTATGGAACGGGATTGCTTCTCCGGTTCCAACGGTAAAATCGCAACACGCACAGCGGGTCCGTGCATGCTCGATCATGTTCCTGCTCAGATCGATACCTACGGCAGTTCCGCCGTTATGAAGATATTTCTCGACAAAGAGGCCGGTTCCGCAGCCGATATCGAGAAGTGCGCCACCACCGGGCAGGGCTTTCATCACGTGACGGCTGAGGTGCGTATGGTAGCACCGCCCGCGCGGGTAATCGTAGTGCGTATCGTAGATATCGGCAATCGCATCGTAATGCTGCTGGATCTTCTCCTGTTTTGCCGAACTCATGAGAATATCTCCTTTATTCCGGTTGCAAAGGCGTCGATCTGGATATACTCGCTGTTTGCATGCCCGATCCGGGCATCTGCGTCCGCAAGGGCAAGTGCGAGCAGCGGGTGGTTATATTCCCGTTGGGCAATAGTCCGGATTTCAGAGAGGACTTCCCGGCCCGAGAGCCCATAATCGATCATCAGCGACTCAAGCTGGCGGATACCCCCCCGAAGGTCGCCGGATTTTATCAGGTTGAGTGCCGAGGCCGCGACAGTGCCGGTCTCTGACTGGGACAGCTCGGCAAGGTTGCTGCACGAACCTGACTGGAACGCAACCTGGAGCATCAGGATTGCCCTGCGCATATCTCCTTGTGCAGCGACGGCTATCAGTTCGAGGTCATCGTTGGTGCAGGCAAAGGATGAGCCCTGTTGCTCACGCTCACGGATCTCCGAGAGCTGTGCAATAAGAACCTCTGACGTAACCGGCGCAAAAAAGAGCGGGAGGCACCGCGAGCTGATCGCGGGGATGATCGCGCTCTGGTTCGTGGTAGAGAAGACAAAACGGCAGGTGCCGCTGTACCTCTCCATAATCCTGCGCAAACCCTGCTGGGCATCGCGGGTGAGGGTATGGGCATCCTCAAAGACCATCAGTTTGAAATCTGCATCGAGCGGGCGCATCGAGGCATACCACTTCAGGATATACTTGAAGTTCACGATCAGGCTCTGGCTTTTCTGGTACAGGTGAGTGTACCGCTCGTCCTCCTCAAGCATTTTTTTCCCCTGCGAAAAAAGGTCGGCAGTCTGGAAGATCGAGGTGTTCGCCTCCCAGTTCTCTCCATACAGCCGTTCGGCAAAGCACCGGATCGCCGCGCTCTTGCCGGTCCCGTGCGGGCCGGTGAGCATCAGGTGCGGGCTCGTACCTGAGGCCGCGCAGGAAACAAGAAGCTGGATGACCCGTTCCTGCCCCCGTATATCTTCAAGTCGCGCCGGGCGGTAGCGTTCAGTCCAGAGCATGACAAAGCCTCGCTGCCATCTCATCCCGTGCTTCCTTGAGGAACGCATGGTTGTCCAGAACCATAACCAGATTACGGCACTCTTCATCAGTTAGCGCCGTGCAGGCATCCGCAATCCCGGGCAGGGCCCGGGTCACTTCGTCCACAACGGTCAGGGTTGCCGTTTTCGCTGTGCGGGAAAGGGGATTGAGATCGATTGCAATAACTTTTTTCCCCATACCGACAAGCACTTCGCACCGGTCCCCATCTTCGAGCGGCACAAGCACCACATCTGCGGCATACATCCCCTCGCGTCGGCAGAATGACCGGTCGTGAGAGAGCGGGAGCAGGCGTTCGGCTTCACCGGAAAAAACATCGGCACCCGCATCACGGAGCAGGGATTCGATCTGCTGCACCCGTTCGGGAGTCCGGTGGAAGAGGTTGACCTCAACCTGTGCATCGCTTGCTTTCTGGAGGAGCGCGATCTCACGCGCTGCAAGCGCGGCAGTGTTGCCGTTCACTGATATAACCGGGTGGCGGGCGATACGGAGCAGTGCAGCTGCCGTCAATTCGGCCCGACGGGCGCTTTCACTGGTTTTTTCTCCGAGCAGGTAATCAAATGCCTCGCCACGCCCGTGGGAGGTAAGGCCTTCCCACGAGACGATGCCCTTTCGTGCACAATCTGCGAGGTGTTCGCGGGTGACAAGCGACTTGTACCTGGGGTGGTCCCGGGGGATCATACCTCAACCTCCACGATGCGTACCCCGGCGTCAGCCATGCTCATCTCGTATACCTCTCCGAATGTGCGGAGCACATTGCAGGCCCGGTTGCCATATGCGAATACACCTTCACCAAGCATCGTCATAGCCGCCGGAATACGAAGTCGGTCGCATGTGGTAAGCACCGTTTTGACCGCTGGCGTCTCAAGCCCGCTCCCTGCTGAAAATTCCCGACAGCAGGCAAAAAAGTCCATGCATGTTTCAGGCTGCCGTGCAGGAAAGGCTGCTGCCACCCGTGCCATCTGCACGGGAGAGCCCAGTACATCCGGGGTATGAATCGGGCCGAAACTGATGGCACAGACCGGGGCATCGATATCGAAACTGCGGAAGATCTGACCATGGATGCCGGCTCCCTTTCTTGCCACGCGCCCGCCCCCCTGGCACGCGGCGACATCCCCAAGGCCGGTGCGGAAGACCACTTCGGTCTCGTGCGCCACTTCGGCAACCTCATCTGATGACATCCCGAGATCGAGAAGACGGTTTGTGGCAGTAAGCGTGGCAAGCAGCGCCGCTGCGGAAAGACCGAAACCGGCGCTGATGGGGAGCCGGCAAACGGTTTCAACAGTGACGGTGACACCCAGCTTTTCAAGCGCTGACGTGAGGGGAGGGGACGAGCGCGAGACTTCCACGGGTATCCCTTCTGGTGACCGCACCCGTACGATAACGGAAGATCGCTCTGCCGGTCTCACCGTTGCCGTCACCCCCTCGCTTATCACAATACCGGCGCCTATGCTCCCCGTTGTTGACGGATCGTGCCCGTCCACTCTCTTAAAATATCCGGATATGTGGCCGGGGCAGAATGCCGTAACTGATGCAGGAGTCATCGCGGTCAGGTACCTGTCATACACTGTTTGACGCAGGCTTTTTTAGGAGTTGTGCTCATGGAACTGTGAGGGGTGATCCCGGCCAGGATATAGGGGGGGTTTAATACCCGACAGGATCTCCTGCCAGATTCGGGCTGCAATATCCTCTTTTGTTCCGGTGACAGGTATGCCGGTCTTTGTTTTTCCTTTCAGGATACGGTACGAACCGATGGCGGTTCCCATGCTTGCGGGCGTGTTGGTTACCACCATCCATGCTCCGCGTGCGAGCAGCGCCTTTGCCTCTGGCAGGGGGGATCTCCCGATTTTGAACGCAATCACCCGGGTTTTGGACATCAGGACACTGTCGATCAGTTTTGGGAGTGGGGAAAGGTTGAGCGTGACCGGCTTCCCGCTCGGGATCTTCCCGTCGACTTTCCCCGGGGCAAAATCCGAGATGGCTGCCGCACTGATATACAGGTAGGGGATCCCTTTTTTCAGGTACTTCCCGACTGCTTCACGCATTTCACCCGATGTTTCAATCGACACGTTCTGCACGCAAGGGAGGTTATCGTTGTGGACAATGGTGACATCGGCGCCGAGCCGGTATGCTTCGAGCGCGAGTGCCTGTCCCATCCTGCCGCTCGACCGGGTGGTCAGCACCCGCACATCGTCCACCGGTTCATGGCAGGCTCCGCTTGTAACGAGCACCTTTTTTCCGGTAAGCGGGCGGCCAAGAACGGCCCGTTCGCACCTGAGCACGATCTCTTCGATACCGGCGATCTTTGCTTTCCCTTCCTCGATTTTCGGTGCCGCAATCTCAACACCCCACGATTCGAGGGTTTTGATATTCCGGGTAACCGCCGGGTGCCGGTACATGCAGTGGTGCATCGCAGGAACCACGAGCACCGGCATTCCGCTCCCGATAGCAGTAGTCGCAAATGTTGTAACCGGGGTATCATCGATTCCGTAGGCGATCTTCCCGATCGTATTTGCCGTGCAGGGCGCAATAAGAAGAAGCGACGCACTCCCACCGTCACCGCAATACGTCACGTGCTCCACCCCGCCCGAGAGCCGGGTGATAGTCTCGCGGCCGCTCGCGTATGCCAGAGCATCGGGATGAATGATTCCCTGCGCTGCCGCACTCATGACCGGCTGGACCGTCGCACCTTTCCTGCGGAGCGCGTGGATCAGTTTTACGGTCTCGACCGCCGCAATGCTCCCGGTCACGCCGATGACGATCTCTTTTCCGGCAAGGGTCTGTAGGGTCATGCGAGGGTCACGTCCTGCACCACATGCCACGTGTGCGGGCGGTATTTCTTTACTTTATGTACCTGGATGGATGCAGAAAAACCTGCGCCTTTGGCACAGCCCCGGATCGTCTCTGCTGCGTCGCCGATGCTGTGCACGTGGAGAACACTCCCCGGATGCACGTGGGGAAAAACTGCGGGAAGGATCGTTACTGCATCGAAATGTCCCATGACGACCCGGTCATAGTCCCCGAAAAGGAGCATACGGCAGTCCCCGCAGTCAGTCTTCACCCGTTCACCCAGCCCGTTTTCCGCAATATTCCGCTTCAGGTACTCAAATGCAACCGGGTTAATTTCCATCGCGTGGACCTGTGCCCCACTCCCCGCCATCGGGATCGTAAAGTAGCCAATGCCGGCAAACATGTCTGCCACCCGGGCATCATTTGGACTCTCGCGGACGAGCCGGGCCATCCGCAGTTTCTCGTCCCGGTTCCCCTGAGCAAACATCACCTTACGGGGATCAAGATGATAGGTATACCCACACTCCCGGTGGCATATCTCCCCAACATCACCCCACAGGATCTCCGTTTTTGGGGTGCGGGTCACATCGCTGAGCGCTTCGATCCAGAGCACACCACGCGGGTGACGGAAACTGACAATCCCTTCTACCTCCAGCACCGAGGGCCGGGTCCCGTGGATGACCGCCACCTCGCCCAGCATGAAAAAACCCCGACCACCGTACGCGTGGCGATCGGGAATCTCGCACTCGAACGAAAATCCGTCCCGCACCGGTACCCATGCAGTCGCACCTTCAACGTAAGTACGCCGGGTCGCATCGACCCATTCTGCATCGCGGACCGCTGCCAGTTGATCCGTCCGGACCTGCCGCGCTCGCATAATAATTCGGGGGTTACCTCATCACGACAAGGACGTCCCCGTCGCGGAGTACCTGCACGTTCTCCCCGGCAACAATCGTTTGCCACGGTTTTTTCGGGTATTCCCGGGTCACGCCGGTTTCAGGATCGAGGATCCCCATCATTCCACCGGCAACATACGCGACAAGCGCGGTCTGGGCATTCCGCGCATTACCGATCTGCCCAAGGATCTCGGCTTCCTTAATGGAACGGCTCCTGCCTTCGGACAGATCGAAGACCTGCACATGCCGGGAGTCCACCCGCTCCACTTCCGCATAGACCCGACCGAGCCTGACCACGTCATGCCGCTGGTACCGGGGCAGGCGGACAAGATATGTAATCCTGAAGAGCTGCCGCCCGTTTTTCTCACCAACAAGTTTCGGGTGCGTCGTGTACCTCCCACCGAACTGCGCCGTTATTCCCTGCACGATCATAAGACCGATATGCTGCGAACCGACCGTGATGTCAAGGCCGTCCCGGTTCTCGGTCAGGTCAGATATAAACGAGAGCCGCTCGCCTCCTGAAATGAGGGTTTCCTCGATCTGGTTTGCAAGGGCTGCCACAGACTGTAACTCAAACGGGCTTAAGTCGCGTTCGTCCGCACGCACCTGCACGATCCCCTCGTAATAATTACCGGTGATCCGGTTACACCGGTCGCACTGCTCCTTGTGCCAGACCAGTTCGACCGTGCAGGTCTTGTCCATAGAAACCCCGTACAGGGTACCGGAGATCGTGAGATAGGCCCGGGACCGGTTGGGGCTGATGTCGCGCACATCTACGGCAATCGAGCGTTTCTTCACATCGGGATGGAAGTGCACCGCGCTCCGTGCAAGTTCGGGTGCAATATCTGCCTGTTCGCGTTCCGTATCCGTCCATGTGTTCACCTGCTTGGTCGCACCACAGCTCGGGCAGTGGGTCATTGCCACCCGTGTATCGCACACGGCCCACGGGGTATCTCCCGCCCGGCAGCTCATGCAGAGCCCGTCTGTTTCCGAAAGTTTTCCGCATTTCGGGCAGAACCGATCCTGGATTGTCATAGTTCAAAACCTGTAGATCTGGACGTGAGGTACATTGCCGATCATGATGCAGTCTGCCCGGGAGATAAGTCCCAGTTTTACCGCCACTCCGACAGAGCGTTCGCCGATGATGTTGGCATTGTCTCCCTTACGCAGGGCTTCGATGACTGCTGCCTCGTCCACACGGGTGGTACCGTAGAACCATTCGGATACGGTTACTTTGAGTTCCCCTTCGGCGATGGTCGTATTGAGCAATTCGCGGTCACATACCGCAACCACATCACTCGCCCCGGGCGACCGGTGGATTTTGAGAAACATTGATCAACTCTTTTGCCGAGCCACCAGATAAAAGATGGGAGCGGACACAAAGTCTCGGGCACGGTTGCGTGTTAGAGTGTGATCCTGACGCCATAGACTTTTTCCGGGGTCTCGCCATGGATTCGCCAGCAGTCCTCCTCGGTTATCACACCAGATTCAAGGAGTTTCTTTGTGATCCGCGGGACAGATTTGGGACCGGTCACGGCACCGGGCCGCGAGTTCTCGTCCATGAAATCACTCTCCATGGTAAACAGCCGGTGTTCACGCGCAAGGACCGGCACCGCCTCGTGCCGGGCGACAAGTGAGGGGTGAAGCGGCGTCTCGGGTGAGCCATAGTGCTTGACCACGCGCCCGATTGGCATACCCACAGCATCAGCCATGTCCACGACATCGGCGCACGACCCGCTCTCCGCATGAATCTGGAGGGCGCACCGGTACCCGACAGCAAGTTCGAGCGCATGGGAAAGCACCTCATTTGATGCCGCAAAAACTTCGGGACTTACCTCGTAATGCGGCCGCCCGCTCTTGAGCGCCACGGCGCGGCCGTCCCTGACATAGCCCGCAGCGCAGTCAAGTCCGCCTTTCATCACCCGAACTGCCTCAGTAAGGGGCATACGCTCCATTAGCCGGCTGATCTCGGCCGGGTGTACTCCGAGAATGGGAAAGACTACAAGCCCGGTCTCGCGAATCGCATCTGCCACCCGGAGGGTCTCGTCAAAGACCTTCGCGTAATCAGCGCCAGCGGCCGGTGTGACTCCCAGTGACCACGATGGTTTCGCAACAAGGAAGATATGCGTCCCGCCGGCATGCAGGAAATCCTTGGCCGCTTCCACCCCGCGCCCGTTGACCGGATCGAAATGGATATGATCGTCAGTGATCGGAAAGAGGCGCGATCTCATGGCACTCCATGATCCGCATGAGCGGGTAACCATTCTCCGCAGCAAGCGCGGCCCGGCAGTACGAGAATCCCACCCGGGTCACGATCTCCACATCAAACATCAGACCAGAGAGTTCGCTGTATCCAAATACATTCTTTTTCATTACAGAACGATCGAGCTTCACCGTGATCTCCTCGACAAAAGGCTGGAGGATCACAGCCTTTTCGATGGCCGTTTCCACGCTCCCTGCAGACTCCTGCGAGATGGGTGTCCCAACCCACTGGTGGTAGAGTGCCCCCAGTTTGATCCCGGCCTCGAAGACGGCCTGTTCCCGATCGCTGTGCTCACCGTTTCCGTGTGCTTGGTTTATCCCGTCCACCCCCATCTTATCAGATAAGCTGGATGATTCCCTGTTTTGGCTCCATGGCCTCGCCATGCCGCAGGAGCATATCGATCCCTTCCCGCACCTTGTCGTGTGAAAAACCCTTTGAAGAGACGGCTTCAATTACCTGTTCTATAGCGGCGCGCCGTCCTTCACCACCAATATCCCGGATCGCATCCTTGATCACCCTCACGATGTCACGCTTCTCCTTGGAGATACCGGTCGCCACCTTGTCGATATCGAAGTTGCCGGTCTTTGCATCGTAGGCAATCTGGCGCAGGCAGGCATCCACGATGTGGATCACGCGCTCCGCGTCGCCCGCCTCGATCTTGTTCGAAAGCCGGATCCGGGCGCTTGCCTCAGCGAGACGGACAAGTGCTTCCAGTTGACGGGCCGTTACCGGGACGGGCTTGTTGGGTTCAGCAATCCCCCGGAGTTTGAGGTAGTAACCTACAAGCGCCTCTTTTGCCTCCGCTGAAAGGATGGGAAAACAGGAACGCTTGGAGTACGCGACGTACTTCCTGAAAAGTGCAGGATCGATATCCGGCATGACCGGCTTGAGTTGCTGGTTGATATACTCCTGTGTGACCCCGGGGATGGGGGTTTTTTTGTGCTGGGCGATGAGTTCCCCAATGGCGTGCGCCTTGAGGATGTGTTCAGCAATGGCCAGGTCCCGTTTCTGCTCCGGCTGATCGGTCATGATAAAGGTCAGGTCAAAACGCGAGAGAAGCGATGGCGGCATATTAATCTGGTCAGAAATATCGCCGTACATATCGAACCGGCCATATTTCGGGTTGGCAGCCCCAAGAAGAGCGCACCGGGACTTGAGCGTCGCGGTGATGCCGGCCTTTGCGACGCTGATAGTCTGCTGCTCCATCGCTTCATGAAGGGCCGAACGATCTTCCTTCTGCATCTTGTCCATTTCATCGACAGCGGCGATACCCATGTCGGCGAGCACGAGAGCGCCTGCTTCAAGTGTCCAGCGCCCTTCGCCAAACTCATCTTTGACCGCAGTTGCCGTAAGACCGGCAGAAGTCGAGGACTGGCCGCTCGTGTAGATCGCGCGCGGCGAGCACTTCACGATATACCTCAGCAGCTGGCTTTTTGCGATACCCGGGTCACCGATAAGCAGCACATGGATATCGCCCCGCAGGTGGCTCCCGTCCGGCATTTCCTTTGCAATCCCGCCGAAAAGCTGGAGGGTGATCGCCTCCTTGACATCCTCATTGCCATAGATGGTCGGGGCAATCGAGTGGGTGACCATCCGGTAGATCATCGGATCGCAGGACAGTTTTTTTATCTCGTCTTCCGCTTTCTCGTCGATCTCGACCTCTTCGAACTCCTTTTCTGCGATCTCGATCGAGTTGCATTCCAGGAAAATATCAAAAACCGTGCTCTTCTCACCCTTGACAACCCGCTGCATGGAGCGGAGAATACCGTTAATCACAACCCGGTCTCCCGGTGCGACCGTGCCCGAGAGATCATCGGTCACATCGATATCAAGGGTCTGCGGCTGCTCGCCGCCCCGCAGGCCCTCAGGTGACTCCTGCACCCTGAGTTTCTGGGAATCGACAAAGGTGGAGCGTTTGGGTACGAGATCGAGTTTCTTGAACGTGCAGCCATCGGTTGCGCAGCCATCCGGCTCGATAAACTTGCCGTACTTCTGGACCTTTCTCGTGAAGTGACCGGCCGGGCACTTGAAAACTGCTTCCACGATCCGGGGGCGTACCTCAGTGGTCTTCCGGAGAATACCCTCGACCGAGACGAACATGTTGATGTCATCGGAGCGGATCTCACGGATCGCGGTCTTTTTGGGGATATTCGTGAACCGGATATTGACGCCCTTTGGTTCTTTGCCGTCTTTTGTCCGGATCAGCTGGTCGTTTTTTATCGCATCCCAGACATCTTCGAGCACCTTGCCGGGGTTTTCCAGCAATTCATCGGCAAGGGAGATCCCCGCTTTCCCGAACCGCTCGATCTGTCGGTAGTCGATATAAAGTGAACGCTTGTGCGGGTACAGGCGCGAGATCTCGCCGAGTTCCTTCTTGTACCGGCTTTTCAAAAACCGGCTCCAGTCCTCAGTCCTGTCGCCCTGGTGCAGTTCGGGTGTCTTTTCCATTTTTCCTCACCGCTTCTTTGTGCTCGCAAGCACAAACCGGGCGATCAACGCTTCCATCTGGATGTCGCTCCCGGCCCCTTCAGAGAGCCGGAAATCGGCTTCACCAAGGGCATCGATAAGTTCAACTTTAAGCGCCCGGTCCATCGCACGTTTCACGAGCGCCCGGTAACACTGGTTGATCAATTCGTTTGGCGCGATCCCCCGCTCGTGGAGCAGATGCATGAGCAGCGATTCGGCACCATCAAATTCCCCGGTAAGAGCCAGCCGGAGGAGTTCCTCGATCTCGTCCGGCCGGGCATTGGAGGTGATCGAGTACACCATCGGAGCCTCGACCGTAGTACTGATGATGGCGGCGCCCTGCAGGGCATTGATCGCCTTTCGCATGTCGCCCTGCGCAATATAGACCATCGCATCCATCGCATCGGGCGTAACCTTCAGACCTTCGTTTGCCGCGATCCGGCCAATCTCCTCTTTTATTGCCGGAGGGGCGAGCGGCCGGAACCGGTAGATTGCACACCGGCTCTGGATCGGATCGATGATCTTCGAGGAGTAGTTGCACGAGAGGATGAACCGGCAGGTTTTCGCATAACTCTCCATAGTCCTGCGCAGCGCAGCCTGCGCATCGGTTGTCAACGCATCGGCTTCATCAAGGAATAGAATCTTGAACGCCTCTTCCCCCGCAGGCCGCGTCCGGGCGAACTCCTTGATCTGGTTGCGCACGACATCTATCCCGCGCTCGTCAGACGCATTGAGTTCCCGGAAATTCATCCGCCACGATTCCCCAAAGAACTCCCGGGCAAGGGTGACAGCGGCTGTAGTCTTTCCCACACCGGCGCTTCCGGTAAAAAGAAGATGGGGAAGGTTCCCGGACTTCACGTAGGAGGATAGCCGCTCGACTATCTCGTCCTGCCCGACAATATCTACAAGTTTTGTCGGCCGGTATTTCTCGATCCAGATGGTGTGGGTCTCATCCATGCTCAATCATCCTGCTTTGTACTGACTAGATTGTCTTTGGACTATCTTGCTTTTTCCTGCCCAAATGGCCGGGTGTATCCGGGAAAGAAAATGCCTTTTCCCAAAAATGTCCTTTATGCTATCAAAAGAATGTCATAATCTTTATCATAAGAGTTTTGAAATTACTTTCCATGATACCGCGCGAAATCCCCCTCGTTCTTTTCCTGCTCATATGCCTTGTTCTGGTCCCGGCCACAGCAAGCCTGACTACGGTTGCAAGTGGTGCACCGGTCTTTATCGGCGAGCGTAACCTGGACATCACCGCCTGTGTGAACGGGCACACGGTAATCGCATGGTGGCCGGCTGGTTCGGACCGAAGCAGCGAGCCGTCAAAGACCGTGACAATTTCCGGGGATGCCGCATCGTATTATCTCAATCCGGATATTTTCACCGGCTATACCGGTACCTGGTATACGCACGATATTAAACCCGATATACCTGCCTTTGTCCTGTACCAGCCCCAGATCGACCTCGAGGTCTGGGATGTGGATGCAAATAAAGATATCACCGGCCAGTCAGTCCCGATGTCCACGAACATCTCCTACAGGATCGACACGAACCTCTACCTGGCGCTTGACTATGCAAAGCGTCCCAACTATAACCCTTCAGACAGTTTTTTTACTGTGAAACTCACGTCTCCTGCCGGGACGATTATCCCCCAAATCTATACCGGGAACCTCGGATCGTCGACCACCCAGATCCTCAAATTTGACAGCGCACCGGTTATCAAGTCCTCGCCGTACACCTGGAGCAATGGCCCGGCATGGGACAGGAACGCAAAAAGTACTGACGGCAGTAACGTGTACCAGACGGGAACCTATACCTTTGTAGTTACGCAGGATCTCAACCATATGAGCAGCAGTTACAGTGGCACTGCGGCTGTCGGGACGGTAACGAGTGGGGATAAACCGATCACTTTCATTGCCGATACCTTCACCACCTCCCCAACTCTGCTGCCGTCACTGACAGCACCGGTTGAAATAACGACCACGATCGCCGGGACAACATCAGCAACACCGCAGGTAACGGCACAGCCCACATCAACAACCCTCCCAAAAAAGACGACCTACACCCCACTGCCCACTGAAATAGCTTTCATCGGTATTGGCATCGCGGCGCTCGCCCTTGCGGTGAAACGGAAGTATTAATCGTCATTCTTTCCTTCTTTTATCTCATGAGCCAGAAAAACAGCAAAAGCGCGGAGAAAAAACCCGTTACAAGGATACCAAAGAAGTATCTCCGTATAATCGGAGTCATCCTGGTTATCTGCATTGCAGTTATCGCCGGGATTGTGCTGATACAGCAGGGCCCGTTGGTACCGTCTGCATCGGTAAATACACCGACTAATGATTCTGCATCCTTCACCTCTGCCGGTGCACTGTACTCAAAGAGCGTAGATCTGGCAAACGCCGGGAATTATAAAGACGCGCTTGAAGCGGCCGACGAGGCACTTGCCCTCAATGTCAGTTCCCTTACACCCCTGATCCAGTCAAACCGGGCGGGAATTCTCGTAGCATTGGGCCGTAACGATGAGGCGATTTCCGCAGCAGATGTAGCAATTAACACACCCGGGAACCTGAATACAACACACGCTATTGCATGGTACAACAAGGCACACGCACTTCAGGGATTAAAGATGAGTACAGAGGCTGAAGCGGCTTTTGTAAATGCATCGACATTCGATCCATCACACAAAATTATACCTGATCATTTATAGATGAACACAAAAACAGCTGCGATGCATAAACAACTCCATCGGCGCTGAAGCAGGCACTAAAAACTAATAATGCCATTTTTTTAAGACGGTCCTCGTTTAAAATATCCCGTCCCCCACCCGTAAACCCCGAGTAACCCCGTCGCTTATCAACGCCTATACCTTGAATACCTCTCTTTTCCAAAAGTACTATCATAACTATGGAAGGTGCAGTCCGTGTTTTTGCCGGAGATTTTTCCGGAGCGACCCTTACGGAGCCGGTGGATGATGCAGGGAGCCAGGCATGGGTCGTGACCCCGGGAGGGGCGTGGTGCCGGTCACTATACTTCTGCGGGGCGCTGACCGAGGTCGCAGAGATTGCCGATGTGCTGCACTGTCGGGTAGCCGACCCGACCGGGGCCTTCGAGATTGTCTCTGGCGGGCGGCGGGCAGCGATCACGGAGCAGATCCACGCGATCCCGGTACCCTCCTTTATCGCGGTTACCGGTACCGCCCAGTTGTACCTCAGGAAGGGCGGAAGTACGGTTTCGGTCCGGCCCGAATATATTCAGGTAGTCGACCGAGCCGTCCGCGACCGGTGGATCACCGGGACTGCGGACATGACCATTGCCCGGCTCGAACTTCTGCTTGCCGCGCTCGAAGGGACCTCGCGTGATTTGCGGGCATGCAGGGTTGTCCGGCACTATGGGCTCACCCGGGAGGGGATTTGCGAGATGGTGACAATGAGCGAAGGAGCCCTTGCCAGTGTCAGCACTGCCCCGGTGGCATCCCCGACGGCAGAGGTCGATATCAGCGCAATCATCATGGAGATCATCCGCACAAAAAGCGGTCCACGGGGCGTGTCCGTACAGGATGTGATCGATGAGGCAGGCGCCGGGGGACACGCTGAGGGGGCGGTGGTTGCCGCGATCCGGACGCTTGTCGAGAACGACGACTGCTACCAGCCTCAGAAAGGATACATAAAACCGCTATGAAAATGGAGTTTGTAAAAGACGGGCCGGCGCTTGTTATCGAGAACACCGAGCGCCTGCTCATCGTAGCCGACCTCCACTTCGGGATCGAGGCAGATCTCGCTGCCCACGGCATGCACTTCAAAAGCCACAGCACCGAACGCCTCGCCCGGCTCATGCAGACTATTGAACGGACAGATCCGGACCGGCTCATCCTTCTCGGGGATGTCAAGCACAGCATTCCCTCCCTCACCCGGCAGGAGTGGGCGGAGATTCCCGGTATTCTCGATACGCTCCGTCGCCGTATCCCGATCCTTGTCTTCCCGGGGAACCACGACATCGGCATCGAACGGTTCCTCGAACAAGGAGAACTCCAGCCAAAGGAGGGTAAAGTCATCGATGACGTTGCGTACCTCCATGGCCACACGTACCCGGCTCCCGATCTTGGCAGCCACCTCATTGTCACCGGCCACCATCACCCGCAGGTCAGCCTGCACGATGAGGTGGGCTGCGCCCTCCAGGCACCGGCATACCTGCGGGCGACAATCGACACAAAAGCGCTCGGACTCAAAATGCCGGACTGTGCCGGACCGACACCTGCCCGGGCCCTCTTTGTACCCGCATTCAACGAGATCGCCGGCTACGATATCATAAAGATCGCCCGCGACCCGTTCTCGCCGATCTCGCGGTGCATGAAGCAGGAGGACGCGGAGATCATCCTTGCCGACGGGACGTTTATCGGCCCGCTCACAATGCTGCTGGAAGAGGATAAGGATGGGGAAAAAGGAGGTTACCCTCGTGGTGTCTGAGCTGCTCGATGCAAAAGTCCGGGAGTGTATCAGGAAACGAGGCTTTACCCGGCTATCCCCTGCGCAGGAGCAGGCCATCCCCCTTGTCCTCGCAAAGAAACACCTTGTCCTGATCGCTCCGACCGGCACCGGCAAGACCGAGAGCGCGATGTTCCCGGTCTTTGATGCGCTCCTCAAAATGCCGGCGGGCGGGGGGTTTAAGGCGCTCTATATCACACCGTTGCGCTCCCTCAACCGGGACATCCTCTCGCGGATGGAGTGGTGGTGCCATGAACTGGGTCTGACTGTGGGGGTCCGTCACGGAGATACCCCGATGGGCGAGCGAAGGAAACAGGCACTCTCGCCACCTGACCTGCTTATTACCACCCCCGAAACGCTTCAGGCGCTCTTCATGGGAAAACGCCTCCGCAAGCATCTCGAACACGTGCAGTTCGTGATCATCGATGAGATCCACGAGATGGCCGGAAGCAAACGGGGTGCGCAGCTCGCCGTCGCGCTCGAACGGCTTGCGGAATATGCCGGCGAATTCCAGCGTATCGGGCTCTCCGCGACGATCGGGAACCCGGAGACGATCGCCCGGTTCCTCTGCGGGGCGCGTCCCTGCGAAATTGTACAGGTGCCGGTTGCAAAACAGCTGGAGATCACGGTCAGTTTCGTTGGCGACAATTTCAAGCACCAGGTCCAGGCGCTCGACCGGCTGCTGGGGAGCGAAGGGTCGACACTCGTCTTTGTCAACACCCGGGTAACTGCCGAGGCGCTTGGCCATGCCCTGTACTCCAGGGGAGATGTGGAGGTGCACCACGGCTCGCTCTCGAAAGAGATCCGGATCGATGCCGAAGAGCGGTTCAAGAAAGGAGAAATCCGCACCCTCATCTGTACCTCCTCCATGGAGCTTGGGATCGATATCGGTCGGGTCGACCACGTAATCCAGTTCGGCTCCCCACGGGAAGTCGCACGGCTCGTCCAAAGGGTCGGCCGTGCCGGCCACCAGCTTAACACCATCTCAAGGGGCACGATCCTTGCGACAGGATTTGACGATCTCTTAGAGTCGCTCGTGATTGCCCGGCGCGCAAAGGCAAACGAGATCGAGCCGGTGGTACCGGATACCAACGCGGGAGACGTACTTGCCAACCAGATCGCGGCTATAGCCGTGGAGTACGGCGAGATCGAACGTGCCCGGATCCGGGCGATCGTGGAAAGAACAGCAATCTTTGTCGGGTGCAAAACGCTCCTTGACGAGGTCTGCACCCAGCTCGAAGAGCACCGGCTTATCCGGATCGATGGCAGCCGGATCGTTACGACCGCCCGGGCCCGACGCTACCTCTCGGGCAACCTCTCGATGATTCACGACGAGCGCAAGATCCCGATATTCGATATGGTCTCGCGCCGGACCGTGGGCACGCTGGACGAATCGTTCGTGGTCGGCTGGGTGCACACCGGCGCGGTCTTCATCACCAAGGGCCAGCTCTGGCGGGTGCTGGAGATGAACGATGGCCGTCTCACGGTAGAACCGGCGAAAAAAGCAATCGGCGAACTGCCGTCATGGGAGGGCGAGCAGATTCCGGTGCCGTTTGAAGTCGCGCGGGAAGTAGGAGCAATCCGACGCGGGAACACCGCAGGAAAATACACGAAAGAAAAAGAGAGCATCGCGTTTGCCGCCCACATCCTCTCAGAGATGGAGAAGAACCGGTGCAGAATTCCGACCGACCGGCTCATCACCTTTGAGAACATTGATGACGGCGTGGTCTGTAACGTCTGTGCCGGCCACAAGGCAAATGAGGCGCTGGGCCGGGTGCTCTCGATCCTGATATCCGCCCGCTATGGAACGACGGTAGGACTAGAACTGGACGCGTACCGGATCCTGCTGCGCCTGCCTTCCGCGATACGGGCGGCCGATGTCAGGGATTTTCTCCTTTCGCTTGAGCCTGCCCACATGCCGGGCATCTTAAAGCTCGCCCTCAAACGCACGGCGCTTTTCAAGTGGAAACTGGTGCAGATCGCAAAGAAATTCGGGGCGATCGACCCGGACGCGGACTACGAGAAGATCAGCATCCAGCGCCTGCTCGATTATTTCGACAACACGGTTGTCCAGCAGGAAGCCTACCGGGAACTCCTGTCCAGTTACATGGACGTTGATGCCGCTGCACAGATTGTCGGCATGATAAAATCCGGGGAAATTGAGGTCGCCATCGGCCCTCATTCGATCATCGGCGCTGATGGAATTCTCTCTTCACGGGATATGATCCCGCCGCCGAACGCAGACCAGGCCGTGCTCTCGACCCTGAAACGCCGGCTCGAACAGGACAACGTGGTGCTTGCCTGCATGAACTGCCGGGACTGGAAGAGCACCACGGTTGTCTCCCGGGTGCCGGACTCACCCGTATGCCCCAAATGCGGTGCCCGACTTATCGCTGCGCTCAAACCGTACGAGGCCGATGCGTATGCGGTCGTTTCAAAGAAGAAGAAGTCCACGGAAGAGCGGGCGATAGAGCAGCGCCTGCTCCGGAACGCCAACATCGTGCTTTCGAGCGGGAAAAAAGCGGTGATCGCACTTTCTGCACGGGGTGTCGGGCCCGAGAACGCGTCCCGGATCCTTGCCACACTCGCGGATGGCGATGCCTTCTACCGCGAGATCCTTAAAGCCGAACGCACATTTATCCAGACGCACCGGTACTGGGCGTAATTTTTCTCTGGAATTCACCGCGAAAACCAAAAAAAATCCCGACGGGATAAAACCGTTCTCTTTTAAAAAAAAACGTGAGACCTCCCGGGATACCTGCCGAAGATGCGGTGCCGGAACGGGGGATTTGCTTCACGGGGCAATAAGTGTAAAAAAAGATTGAGGTGCAGGTACGATACCGGCACTCGTTACAGGATGCTTTCAAGTTTTTGTTCGAGGAAATCAAGGCCCCTCTTGATATCTTCAACGGTTTTCCCGCCAGTCAGGATGATCTTTCCGGAAGAGAAGAGGAGTGCAACAATTTTTGGATCCTTGATACGGTACACAAGACCCGGGAACTGCTCGGGTTCGTACTCGATGTTCTCGAGGTTGAGGGTGACGACAACCTTGTTGAGGTTGATGTACTTGCCGATATCGTAGGAACAGACGGTATTCGTGACCGCAACCCGGGGTACGTCAAGCGTGTCGACACCGGCTTCCTTGAGGGTTTTCATAATGATCGCAAGGCCATCTTTCAACGCCTTGTCGTCACGGATGCCGGTCAGCACTACTTTTCCCGAGGAAAAGATCAGGGACGCAATCTTCGGTTTCTCAATACGGTAGACCGCACCGGGGAACCTTTTCGTGTTGAGCTCGCAGTTCTTGATCTTGCTGGATACCATGTTGAGATCAATGGACTCTGCGATGACTCCCGAAGCCACGATATTCTCAATTTTTAATGAATCGTACCGTTTGTCAGCCATCTCTATACTATGCAGTGTATCGAATCATAATACTAATGGAGAATCTTTATGGTATGCTTTCAATCCTCTGACGGAAAACAGATCCCGGAAACGTCCTTAAACCGGTGGCGGTACCGGGACGCTCCGCAGGATTAAAGGCAGATTAAAATGGAAATACCATCAATATTCAGGCACTAAACCGGGCTGATTTTATGGGCGAAGACCCGCACAACATGGAAAATTACGAGCAGACAAAGGCGGCATTCTCAATCGAGGTTCCCGAATACTTTAACTTCGGTTTTGATGTCGTTGATGCCTGGGCAAAAAAGGACAGGAACAAGCTTGCCATGATCTGGGCAAACCAGCAGGGCGAGGAAAAGAAATTTAGTTTCCTCGACATGTCAAACCTTTCAAACCAGGCGGCAAACGTACTCCTGAAATATGGGATCAACAAGGGCGACCGGGTCCTCATCATGCTTCCCCGGATCCCCGAGTGGTGGATCTTTATGGTCGCGCTCATCAAACTCGGCGCTGTCGTCTGCCCCTGCCCGACCATGCTCACCCCACGGGACATTAAATACCGGGTGAATATGGGCAAGTTCCGGATGATCATTACCGATCTTGAAAATTCCGATAAGGTCGAGGAGATCTGCAATGAGTGCCCGACGCTTTCCTGCCGGTTTGTCGTAGATGGAGAACGTAAAGGCTGGGCGAGCTGGCCCTACGAGCTTCTCTATCCTGCCCCGGTCTCGCACCGTTCGGTAAGTATTCCGGATCAGCACCACACCAAAAGCACCGACCCGATGCTGATCTATTTCACCTCAGGCACCGTGGGCGAACCCAAGATGGTGCTCCACAACCACGGCCACCCGCTGGGCCAGATCGTCACCGCCCGGTTCTGGCAGGATGTCCGTCACAATGACATGCACTTCACGGTCACCGATACCGGCTGGGCAAAGTGCGGGTGGGGTAAGATCTTTGGCCAGTGGATTGAAGGCGCCTGTCTCTTTGTGTACAACTTTATGGGGAAATTCAACGCAACTGAGGTGCTCCCGCTCCTTGAGAAGTACCAGATCACGACGTTCTGCTGCCCGCCAACGATCTACCGGATGCTGATCCTCGCCGATCTTAAAAAGTTCGATCTCTCGTCCCTGCGCCACTGCACGAGCGCGGGCGAACCGCTCAATCCTGAGGTGATCCGGGTCTGGAAGGAGGGAACCGGCCTGACCATCCGCGAAGGCTACGGCCAGAGTGAGACATGCTGCTGTGTCGCGGAGTTCCCGTGCCTTGAGGTGAAACCCGGCTCGATGGGCAAACCCTCGCCCGGCTGGAACGTGGAGATCCACGATGAGAACGGGAAACCGGTTGGCATTCACGAAGAGGGACGGATCGCGATCTCCGTTACCCCGCCGCCGCCCGGCCTCCTCGTGGAGTACATCGATAACCCGGAAGAGAACAAGAAGTCGTTTGTGAACGGCTGGTATTACACGGGGGATAAGGCGTACAAGGATGAGGACGGCTATTTCTGGTTCATCGGCCGCGATGACGATGTGATAAAATCGTCCGGCTACCGGATCGGGCCGTTTGAGGTGGAGAGCGCTCTCATCGAGCACCCGGCGGTTCAGGAAGCGGCAGTTGTTGGCGCACCGGACCGGATCCGGGGCCTGATCGTCAAGGCATTTGTTGTCTTAAACAAGGGCTACGAGCCATCAGAAACCCTGGTAAAAGAGATCAAGAATTACGTGAAACGCACCACGGCACCCTATAAGTACCCGCGTGCCATTGAATTTGTGACAGAACTCCCCAAGACCCATTCCGGCAAGATCCGGCGCGCCGAACTGCGCGAGAAAGAACTGCGGAAATTCCGGGAATTCAAATAATACCGTGGGCGGCCGGTCAGGATCTGTGTACCTTGGCCGGGTGATCCCCAGGAACGCTGGCCGGAGATCTGCGTCCCTTTTTTTGGCCGCAGGCATTTTTATCCCGGAAATTTTACCGCAGCCGGGTTTTCGTTTGCCAAAAATTCTGGTTTTTATTTTTTTAGCCGCAAAAAATTTGCGTTTTAAAATTTTCGTCCCAATAATTTTCCCGTCCAAAAACTTTCGCTTCAAAAAAATTGCGGCCATAAAAATTTCAAATTAAAAAAATCCCGGTTTTCCCGGATCCGTATCCACATGAGACCGCAAGGATTTACGACGGTTAATGCTCGGGGAGGTCCCAAGGCCGGGCACATTTTAAAACTTTCAGTCCGTATTTTTTTGGATTTTACATTTTTCGCGCCAGAAATTTTTGGGCCGGCCAACTTTCGACCGGAAAAATTCTGGATTTTAAAAATTTCAAGCTGAAAAATTTCCCGCCCGGAGACGTTCGGGCCGAAAAAGAACAGGATTATATTTTTCGCAGAGTACGGGGCCGGACGGATCGGTCATGCAACAACCCGGACATATACCAGATATCTGACGGTACATTGCGGGAAACCCGAACAATTTTCCGGATTTTGTCCGGATCTACCGGGAATTTTCGGGCCTGAAAACTTTCGCGCCCAAAAATTTTCGGTCTGAAATTTTTTACGCGCCATATCCCCGGGCCATTCCAGACTTTTTAGTGCAGGAACACGAGCGGTCGTGTGCACATTCACGGACACGTGCACCACATGCATGTGTCCGGCACGATCCGGTGCACCGGTTTTCAGGAACGAACACAACCCTCCCCAGGTCCAGCCCGTTCCTCCAGGTTTCCTGCGGAGCACATGGTTGTCAGATTAACCGTTGTGTCCGGAGTGGGGTTCAGCTACAGGATGGTGCACGGGTTCCTGTACACAGCATTAAGAAGAGCCGAAGGGTGCAGGAAGGCAGATTTCCCATCAGGTACAGATCGGATGTGGTGCAGAAAAAAAACAAAACGCTGATAAAGTGCACCACCAAACAGATCAGACATGGTGCGGTATTCGGTTTCCATGGATGATACCTTAACAGAAAATATTGACAAGGTTTGTGAAAAAAGAAAGATTTCACGCTCCGACTGGATTGCGGAGGCCTGCACCGGGCACCTGACCACCAGTGCATCCGCCCTTGCGCGTACCCTGCCGGTTCCCGGTTCGACCGAACCAAATATGTCGGACTACGATACGACGTACCGGGACTTCCACATAGATGTCCCCGAGTACTTTAACTTCGGATTTGATGTTATCGATGCCTGGGCAAAGAAAGACCGTAACAAGCTTGCAATGATCTGGACCAACCAGAAAGGAGAGGAAAAGAAGTTCACGTTCTGGGAACTGATGCGGCTCTCAAACCAGATCGTAAACATGCTCATCAAGTACGGCGTCAACAAAGGTGACCGGGTCATGATCATGCTGCCCCGGGTCCCGGAGTGGTGGATCGCCACCATCGCGCTCATCAAGCGCGGAGCGATTTACTGCCCGGCACCGACCATGCTCACGACACACGATCTGAAATACCGGATCAATGCCGCAGAAATTAAGATGGTGATTACCTCACTGGAGCATGCCGATAAGATCGATTCTATAATGAGTGAATGCCCGACGCTTACCTGCCGTTTTTTAGTGGACGGCAAACGCGATAACTGGATCAGTTACCCGGTCGAACTCGATTATCCTGCACCGGTCTCGGCAAAACTGGTCAACCTTCCCGGCATGAAAAAGACCAAAGCCACGGATCCGATGGTGATTTTCTTTACCTCCGGCACGACCGGCGAGGCGAAAATGGTGGTGCACAGCCAGAGTTATGCTCTCGGCCATATTATCACCTCCCGGTTCTGGCACGATGTCCACTCCAACGATCTTCACTTCACCTTCTCAGACACCGGATGGGCAAAGAGCGCATGGGGTAAACTCTACGGCCCATGGCTCGAAGGGGCTGCGATCTTTGTCTACGATATCCGTGGCCGGTTCAACGCGACCGAACTCCTGCCGCTTATCGAGCATTACGGCATAACGACGTTCTGCTGCCCACCCACGATCTACCGGATGCTGATCCTTGCCGACCTCGACAAATTTGATTTCACCGAGCTCCGGCACTGCGTAAGCGCAGGAGAACCGATCAACCCCGAGGTCATCAAGGCATGGAAGGATGCGACGGGCCTTACCATCTACGAAGGATACGGCCAGACCGAGATGGTGCTCTGCATCGGCACGTTCCCCTGCATGGAGCCACGCTTTGGATCGATGGGCAAACCCTCGCCGGGCTGGGTAATCGAGCTTCACGATGAAAACGGGAACCCGGTCGGAGTCCATGAAGAGGGAAGGATTGCGATAAAATCTGAGCCCCGTCCGGTCGGGATGTTTATTGGATATCTCAATAATCCCGAAGAGAACAAGAAGTCGTTTGTGAACGGCTGGTATTACACGGGGGACAAGGCGTACAAGGATGAGGACGGGTATTTCTGGTTCATCGGCCGCGATGACGACGTGATCAAGGCATCCGGTTACCGGATCGGCCCGTTCGAGGTCGAGAGTGCCTTAATCGAACACCCGGCCGTGCAGGAGGCAGCGGTTGTCGGGTCTCCGGACGATATCCGGGGGATGATTGTAAAAGCGTTTATTATCCTGAAACCCGGGTTTGCGCCATCGGAAACACTCGTGAAGGATCTTCAGAGTTACGTGAAAAAAGTCACAGCGCCATACAAGTACCCGCGGGCAATCGAGTTTGTGGATTCTCTCCCGAAAACCATCTCCGGCAAGATCCGGAGGATCGAACTCCGGGAGCAGGAACTCAAAAAGTTCGCAAACGGGCAGAAGCAGTAAAACTGCCACATATCCGGATTTTTTTTAGGTTTGGGGTGAAACGCCAGTTATGTAAAAATGAACCTGCGCCAGATAGCACAGTGAGTTTTTTTTGATCCGAAGATACAGGATCCGGACGGTAAGGCAGTGCTCCAGAGGAAATCCCGGGGTGATAATACATACCTGCGTTCCTCTTTGGGCTTTTCGACAGGGGGTATCTCCCCCCAAGTTCCCCTACATTTATTACACCGTGAACATAATCTATACAGGCGCGAGGGTAGCCAAGCCAGGTCAACGGCGCCAGGTTCAGGGCCTGGTCTCGCAGGAGTTCTTGGGTTCGAATCCCATCCCTCGCATTCTTTTTTGGGTTATAGGTATCTTAAAAAAAATGCCAAGTTCCCGGCATATGATATCGCTTCCTTAAAAAAAACTCCCCATACTCAACCGGCATGAAAGTATTTTTAAACAGGTATATCGGCCAAATTTTGGCATATGAAAAATAATAAAAATAACGGCCCTGTTGAAACCCTTTACACTTCTTGCTTATATTGACTGTATTAC
>Ga0172381_10001263_pt1 | contig 30120 bp, 20 predicted proteins | sample Leawel6488metaG_FD_119754 | JGI IMG/M metagenome (GOLD analysis project Ga0172381, IMG submission 119754) | Leachate microbial communities from a municipal landfill in Southern Ontario, Canada - Leachate well 64-88 metaG | ecosystem: Engineered > Solid waste > Landfill > Unclassified | place... | reverse complement strand
CCTCATCCCTTATCCCTTATCCCTCATCCTCTAAAACTCACTTCCGTGATTCCCGCCCCTCCGGTTTCAAGGGATGCATCGCGGGCTGACTTAACCTCTTTTTGCGACCGGAGATAATCGCGCGTGACTTGTCGCAGGACGCCATTCCCTTTACCATGCAGTATTCTGACTTCATGGATCGACAACAGGATTGCATCGTCGATATAACGTTGCAACAACGGCAGGGCTTCCTCGACCCGTTTACCGCGAAGATCAAGGGTAAGGGAGAACTGGTCTGATCTCTGCTGAAGATCGTTTAGGTAAGCCTGATAAGGACTTTTCACTTTGCTGACAGGGGCGGAGGGATTTGAGATGGGAGATGGGGAATGGGAGATTTGAGATGAGGGAAGGGAGATGGGGGTTTTATTATCTTTGATCTCCGATCCCTTATCTCCCATCATCTCCACCTTCACCTTGGCTAATTCTTCCCGCGCTTCTTTGGTTTTGCTTTTTTCCGCTTGTGCTTCCCTGATCTCCTTGATGGTTTTTTCGATGATCCTGTTGGAATCATCTAACAACTGGCGGGCTTCGTTTCTGGCTTTTTCGAGGATCTCTTTTTTCTTTGTTTCGAGATCGGCATTTAATTTTTCATATTTATGGACGAGTTCGGCTAAAAAGTCATCGGCGACTTTGAGTTCATCTTCTTTTTTGGTGATCTCTTCTTTTTCGACTTCCAGGTTTTGCAGTTCGCGGTCGAAGTCAAGCTGGCTTTTACCGGTTTTTTTTCTGGCTTTTTGCAGCGCCTCGGCGGGAAAACCGATCTCATGCGCGATCTCAAGAGCGAAAGAGCTGCCCGGTTTACCTGTTTTAAGGCGGTAGAGGGGTTTTAGCTTTTTCAGGTCAAAAAGCATGGCGCCATTCACGATCCCCGGTTCGCGGGATGCCAATAATTTAAGGTTCGAATAGTGTGTGGTGACCACGCCAAAAGCCTGACGGGCGTTGAGCGATTCGAGGGTTGCTTCGGCAATGGCGCCTCCCAGCGAAGGATCGGTGCCGGTTCCCAGTTCATCGATCAAAAATAAGGAATGGTCATCAACGTGTTCAAGAAAAAATTTCAGGTTGAGCAATTTGGAGGTATAGGTGCTCAGGTCGTTATCGATCGATTGTTCATCTCCGATATCGATGAAGATATTGGAAAACACGGAGAATTCCGAATCTTCTTTTACCGGAGGGAGCAAACCGCATTGAAACATGTATTGAAGGAGCCCCACAGTTTTGAGGCAAACCGATTTTCCCCCGGCGTTGGGCCCCGAGATGATCAGGATCCGCTGATTGGTGTTGAGCTCAATATCCAGCGGCACCACTGGCTTATTCTGTTTCTGATGACTGAGGCAGAGCAGTGGATGTACCGCCCCCCGCCAGAGAAGGGCGCTGGATGCTGGGATAAGGGATGGGAGATGGGGGATGGATACTAGGTCAGGGGATGAGGTGGATGGCTGGGGCCCTGTTATCATGGGTTTCCATCCGTTGACCTCCACGGCGAACTTTGCTTTGGAACGGATAAAATCGATTTCTCCAAGGAACTGGTAAGCATGGATGAGGAAATCGGTGTAAGGGCGCAGGAAGTTGGCAAATTCAATAAGGATGCGGATGATCTCGCGGTGTTCGGCATATTCCAGCTCCCGGATCTCGTTGTTGGTCTCGAAAATTTCAGTCGGTTCAACATAAACCGTATGGCCGGTGGCCGATTCGTCATGTACGAATCCCGGGATTTTCCGTTTATGGGTACTGATGAGGGGGATCACAAGCCGGCCGTTACGGATCGTGATCTCTGCATCATCGGGGATCCACCCGCTCCGGTGGGCCATTTTGAAACACTGCAAAACCTCCCTTTCAACCGACGTTTGCTTTACTATCTTCTCTTTCCGGATCCGGAGTAACTCATCAGAAGCGTTATCCCTGATCATGGATTTATCGTTGAGGATGCGGTCCATTTTATAGAGAATTGCGTCGATGTTGGATACTGAAGAATGGATTCTCCCTTCTCCTTGAGGAAATGGGGCAGGGGACGAGGTGGATGCTGGGATAAGAGATGGGAGATGGGAGATGGGAGATGGATGCCGGAGGCTGGATCCGTGATCCGCAACCCTTGCCAGGTATGGGAATTTATCCACATTGGTGTCAAGGAAATGATACAGTTTTTTGATGGTCATCAGGGAGAGCCGCAGTTCGGAGAGGCGATCGGTTTCAAGGTAACTTTCAGGGATCCGGACATGCGTCAGGTCGGGGATCATATCATAATAATCCTGAGCCGGGAAATGTTCCTCAAACTGCACCACTTGTTTCATTTCGGCAGTTTCCGAGAGCATCGTTTCAATTTCCGCGGCATCGGACGAAAAAGAAATTTTATCGACCCAATACTTGCCCAGCGTACTCAGGCAACGTTCCGAGAGCATTTTCCGGATGGTATCAAAGCCCAATTTTTGTTCGAAGTTGGAAGGAAAGATCATGGTGCAAAGATAGAAAAAGGTCACTTCGTTGATCCTGGATGCTTTTTTCCATAATCTATTCATTCTTAAAGGAAATTTTCTTATTTTTGCCGCTTGTTAGAAAATTCACAATCAAGTTGCTAAATCATTAAAAATCAAAATAAAATGGCGAAAACAAAGAAGTTTTTATCGTGCGACGGAAACCAGGCTGCTGCTCACATGGCATATATGTTCAGTGAGGTTACGGCTATTTTTCCTATCACTCCGTCGTCGAATATGGCCGAAAATGTTGATGAATGGGCTGCCCATGGCCGTAAAAATATTTTCGGGGATGAAGTTAAGGTGGTAGAGATGCAGAGTGAAGCAGGCGCTTCGGGGGCCGTACATGGTTCCCTTCAGGCAGGCGCCCTTACTACTACCTTTACCGCTTCTCAGGGGCTTTTACTGATGATCCCCAATATGTATAAGATGGCCGGTGAATTGTTGCCAGCCGTTTTCCATGTCAGCGCCCGTACGGTTGCCGCCCATGCCCTTTCCATTTTCGGGGATCATGGCGATGTATATGCTACCCGTCAGACTGGTTTTGCCATGTTAGCTTCCGGTTCGGTACAGGAGGTAATGGACCTGGCCGGAATTGCTCATCTTTCCGCAATCAAAACACGCGTGCCTTTCCTCCATTTCTTTGATGGGTTCCGTACTTCTCATGAGATCCAGAAGATCGAATATTTCGAGAACGAGGATATGGCCAAACTGATCGATTACAAAGCTTTACAGGAATTCCGCGATCGCGCGCTTAACCCAGAGCACCCTGTAACCCGTGGCACTGCTCAGAACCCTGATATTTTCTTCCAGGCCAAGGAAGCCGTAAACCGGTTCTATGAGCCCATCCCCGATGTAGTGGATGCTTATATGCAGGAGATCACCAAAATGACAGGCCGTGTGTATCATCCATTCATGTACTATGGCCATCCTGAAGCCGAAAATATCATTGTGGCCATGGGTTCGATCACCGACACCACGAAGGAAGTCATTGATTACCTGATGGCAAAAGGCGAAAAGGTAGGATTGATCTCGGTTCACCTCTATCGTCCTTTCTCGGAAAAGTATTTCTTTAACGTATTGCCAAAATCCGTTAAACGGATCTGTGCCCTCGACCGGACCAAAGAAACCGGATCCAATGGCGATCCGCTTTATATGGATATCCGCGACATTTTCTATGAACAGGCAAAACACCCCCTGATCATCGCCGGCCGGTATGGGCTTAGCTCCAAAGATACCACTCCGTCGCAGATCATCTCGGTATTCAACAACCTGAAAGCAAGCGAACCCAAGAACCATTTCACGGTTGGGATCTTGGATGATGTTACTTTCCATTCGCTGCCACTTCTTCCCGAAATGGATATTGCCCCGAAAGGGACCTATTCAGCCAAGTTCTATGGGATCGGTTCCGATGGCACTGTAGGCGCCAACAAGAATTCCATTAAAATCATCGGCGACAACACCGATAAATATGCCCAGGCCTATTTCTTCTATGACTCCAAGAAATCGGGCGGTATTACCGTATCGCACCTGCGTTTTGGCGATACGCCCATCCGTTCTCCGTACCTGGTGATCACCCCTGATTTTGTGGCTTGCCATGTTCCTGCTTATCTCGAAAAATATGATATGCTGAAAGGGCTGAAAGATGGCGGTACCTTCCTTCTCAATTCCATCTGGGATGCAGAAGAAACCAAACGCCGGTTGCCCGGTCACATGAAGAAATATCTTGCCGCGCACAAGATCAACTTTTACATCATCGATGCCACCAAGATCGCCGATGAGATCGGTTTGGGAAACCGCACCAACTCGATCATGCAAAGTGCTTTCTTTAAGGTAGCCAACGTTATTCCTTATGAGAATGCCGTTAAAGAAATGAAGAAGGCCATTAATAAAACCTATGGCCGTAAAGGGGAAAACATCGTCAACATGAACTATTCGGCGATCGACCGCGGCGGGGAGCTGACCAAGATCGAAGTTCCGGACGAATGGGCGAATATCGCGGTAAAACCTGTTACTGACGAAAGCAAAGATCCTTTTATCCGTCAGATTTTCGACCCGGTCAGCGCCATGAATGGCGACGACATCCCTGTAAGCGCCTTTGTCGGGCGTGAAGACGGTACCTTCCCCAACGGGATGACACAATACGAAAAGCGCGGAATTGCCGTGAATGTCCCCCAATGGATATCTGCCAACTGTATCCAGTGTAACCAGTGTTCTTATGTTTGCCCTCATGCCGCCATTCGTCCGTTCCTGCTGAATGAAACCGAAAAGGCCGGTGCGCCTGCCGATATGGTTACCCTTAAAGCGATCGGGAAAGAGTTGGCCGGTCTGGAATTCCGTATGCAGGTCAGCGCCATGGATTGTACCGGTTGCGGCAACTGTCTGGATGTTTGTCCTGCCAAGACCAAAGCCCTCGAAATGCACGAACTGGGGACCCAGCTTCACGAAATAAAGAACTGGGATTATCTTACCGCGAAGGTTTCCTATAAAACCGATACCATTGACCGTTTCAAAACCTTTAAGAACAGTCAGTTTGCTCAGCCCCTGTTTGAATTCTCAGGCGCCTGTGCCGGTTGTGGTGAAACCCCTTATGTCAAACTGATCACCCAGCTTTTCGGTGAGCGGATGATGGTCGCTAATGCCACTGGATGTTCTTCCATCTATGGTGGAACGGCCCCATTTACACCTTATCGCGCGAACAGTGAAGGAAAAGGCCCGGCCTGGGCCAATTCCCTTTTTGAGGACAATGCCGAGTATGGATATGGGATGGCTGTGGCTGTGACCAAGCTTCGTAAACGCATGGCTGATAAAATGCAGGCTGCCATCAAAGAGAATATGATGGGCGCGGAAACCCTCGAAACCATGAAAACATGGATTGACGGCATGTATGATGGAGAAACCTCCAAACAGGCTGCCATGAAACTGATCCCGTTATTGAAAAAAGAGAATAATCCGCTGGCGACCGACCTGATCAATTTACGTCAGTACCTGATTAAAAAATCGATCTGGATCATCGGTGGCGACGGGTGGGCTTATGATATCGGATACGGTGGACTGGATCACGTGATCGCTTCGGGTGAGGATATCAACATTCTGGTCCTTGACACTGAAGTGTATTCCAATACCGGCGGACAGTCGTCGAAATCAACTCCGGCTGGTGCGGTAGCCAAATTTGCCGCATCAGGAAAGAAGGTCCGTAAAAAAGACCTGGGAGCCATGGCCATGACTTATGGGTATGTATATGTGGCCCAGGTTGCGATGGGCGGCAATAACAGCCAGCTTTTCCGGGCTGTGAAGGAAGCCGAATCGTATCATGGACCGTCGCTCCTCATTGCTTATGCACCTTGTATCAATCATGGGTTGCATCACGGAATGGGGAAATCGGAGGACGAAATGGACCGCGCCGTAGCGTCGGGGTACTGGCACCTTTACCGGTTTAACCCGATCAAGGGCGAAAACGGTGAAAATCCCTTCACGCTTGATTCGAAGGAGCCGGATTGGACGAAATTCCAGGAATTCCTTAATGGCGAGGTACGCTATACATCGCTTACCAAGATTTTCCCTGAGGAAGCCCAGATCCTTTTCAAAGCTGCCGAAGAAAACGCCAAATGGCGGTACAATAATTACCGGCGGTTAGCGGAGATGAATTTTACTAAGGAGGGATAGATTTACCTCATACCCTTCTTCAGGATTCACCTCATTCCCTGCCCCTTCTCCTCAAGGAGAAGGGGAAATCCGGAATCTGGTTTCTTTTTTCTTATCTGAAAACGCTTATATTTGTTCCAACGAATTAAATTTCACGTTGTATGGCAGATTTAGCGACAAAATTCATGGGGCTTCAGCTCAGGAACCCTGTGGTGATAGGTGCAAACAACCTGGTTACGGGTGTAGACAACTGTAAAAAAATGGAGGATGCAGGCGCTGCTGCTATTGTTTACAAAACACTTTTCGAAGAGCAGATAGAGCTGGAGCGGTTGCAACTTAACGAGGAGCTGAATCAATACAATGAGCGTCATGCCGAGATGATCCGTCTTTTTCCCGACATTGAACATGCCGGTCCGAGAGAGCATCTCAGCCATTTACGGACCGTAGTGAATGCGGTGGCCATTCCGGTGATAGCCAGTTTAAACTGTACCTGCGATGAAACCTGGATCGATTATGCCAGGCAATTAGAAGACACGGGCGTCAAGGCATTGGAGCTCAATTTTTACGCGGTTCCGGGCGATTTCAAACGCGACGGCAAGGCGATCATCAATGAGCAGGTCGATGTCGTCACTGAAGTCAGAAAAAATGTCCGGATCCCGGTGAGTGTAAAGCTCAGCCCTTTTTACACGAATGTGTTGATGGTGGTACAAAACATGTATTACGCCGGCGTTGACGGATTTGTTTTATTCAACCGGATGTTTCAGCCCGACATTGATCTGGAGAAGCTGGAACATCATTTTCCTTATGATCATCTCAGTCATGAAGAGGATAACCGTCTTCCACAGCGTTATATCGGATTATTATATGGTGAGATCAGGGGTTCCCTGTGCGCCAATACCGGGATCTTTACCGGTCATGATGTGGCAAAAATGATCCTCTGTGGCGCTGACTGCGTGCAGGTTGTCAGTACGATTTACAAAAACGGGATCAGTCAGGTCCGAAAGATCCTGGACGAACTTGAAGCCTGGATGGATCAGAAAAAGTTTGATACTGTTGATGCTTTCCACGGCAAGCTCTCCAGAAAGCAACTGAAAGATCCTTTTGCATACCGCCGTGCACAGTATATTGATGTTTTGATGGGGGATAAAGGATGAGGGATAAGGAATGGGGGATGGGGGATAGAGTTTATCGCTTCAGTTATTAAAACACATAAAACCTGAACAAAGGACGTTTTCTGGCTTATCTCAAATCTCCCATCCTTTTTATTGCAGTTTCATCTCAAAAAGCATTCTGGCCTGGATGCCTTTCATTTCCCTGATCTCTTTAATATATTGATAGTATTGATAATCTTCGCCCAGGACTTGTTTGAGTTTTGCGGTCGGTTCATTACCGGTAATCTGGTCGATCAGTTCTTCGAACCATTCTTTTTGTTCGGGGAGGGAGATCAGGCGGTAATCTTTGGTTTTAGCCAGACCGGCAGCCATTTCCACGGCTTTGGTAAGGCCGCCGAAATCGTCGATCAGGCCAATGGTTTTGGCATCGGCGCCACTCCAGATCCTGCCTTGTCCTATGCTGTCAACAGCGGGCTGGGTAAGCTTTCTTCCTGCTGCCACTTTTCCGGTGAAAACATCATAGATATGATCAACCTCGCGCTGGATCAACAAAGTCTGGTAAGGAGTAAGGGGTTTTGTGACCGGGATGTAATCACCGTTTTTATTGGTCATAGCCTGGTCGAAGGTAATCCCCAGTTTTTTCGAAAAGAGCCCCTGCATATTGGGAATAACGCCGAAAACACCGATAGAACCGGTAATGGAAGTAGGGTCGGCCATAATTTTTGTAGCAGCGCAGGCGATATAGTATCCCCCGCTGGCGGCAACGTCACCAAGAGAGGCTACCACTGGTTTAACCTGGCGGGCAAGATCGATCTCGCGCCATATCACATCGCTGGCAAGAGCGCTACCACCGCCGGAATTGATGCGGAAGACGATGGCTTTTACGTTGTCGTCTTCACGGGCTTTCCGGATGGCTTTGGAGATTCTCTCCGAACCGATGCTTTGATCATCGCCTTCGCCGCCTGCAATGGATCCGCTGGCATAGACCACTGCAATTTTATCCTTAGGGGTACCCGTTTTTTTCTTCCCGGGAACAGCATTATAGTCATCCATGGAAACAAACTGGATCTTTGTCTTTTCACCGATGGCCAGCTTTTTCTTTAACTCGCTGATCAATTCATCTTTGTAAGTCAACTGGTCAACCAGTGAATATTTCAGGGCATCGCTGGCTGTCCGGATCTTCAGACTGTCGGCGATCCGGTTCAGTTCCTCGTTTCCGATTTTCCGCGATTCGCCAATTCCAGTGATCATTGTTCCCCATATATCGCTGATGAGTTCGGTGATTTGTTTGCGGTTTTCAGGACTCATTTTATCCAGGAAAAGAGGTTCGGTGGCCGCTTTGAATTTCCCATGACGGATGATCTGCATTTTAATATCCAGTTTTTCAAGCAGTCCTTTTATGAAAATGGTCTCTGATGAAAGCCCTTTGAAATCGATGGTCCCCTGGGGGTTCAGGAAGATCTTATCTGCAGCGGTGGCCAGGTAATAAGCCTTCTGCGAATAGACCTCGCTATAGGCCCAGACGAATTTTCCCGATTTTTTAAAATCGAGGATGCCTTCGCGGATCTCATCCACCGTGGAAATTCCGGCGGGAATATCGCTCAGATCAAGGTAAATCCCGGCTATATTGTCGTCCTTCCTGGCTTTCTTAAGGTTATCGAGGATCTCGTTAAGACCAGTGGTTTTCTCAGGACCGGAATAGCCCATCATTATCTTACTTTTGGTAGAACGATCGGCAATCTCTTTGTTGAACCGTGCAAGGATGACGGTATTTTTAGAAATCGCGACTTCATTTTGGGTGGCCATGGCGACGATCCCGGCCACAACGCCAAAGGTGATCAATGAGACGATCACAAGAAGGATCAATGTTCCCAGCATGCTGGCAAACATGAATTTGAAGAACTGTTTCATAAAACAAGGATTTGATTTCTAACAAAGATAACTAAACCTAAATACAATTGACTTTTAGGAGTTGGCTCATTGTTCCGTTTGACGATGAAAATCATATATAGTTACAAATACCCACCTCATCCCCTGGCCCAGTATCCACCTCATCCCCAAACCCTTCTCCTCAAGGAGAAGGGGGAATCCGGTCTCCGGCATCCACCTTCCATCTTCCATCTCCCATCTCTTATCACCCATCTCCCATCCCAGCATTCAGCATCACTTTTCTCTTTCCAGGGTATGCATACCGATTGGGTAGTCCATCATGATCATGCATTTGATCCATTGATAATCGTCTTCATTATGGACGAAATCGAGGTTATTGGTGTCGATAAGAAGTACCCTGAGATCGCTTTGCTGACGGAGAAAATCGAGATAACCGGATTGAATTTTATCCAAATAATCAAACTGGATATTTTGTTCATAAGGGCGTCCGCGTCGCTGAATATTTCTTTTCAGGTTTTCAAGGTTGAGATAAAGATAGACGATCATGTCGGGTTTTGGAACAACCGATGAAACGATGGCAAAGAGTTTTGAATAGAGCGTGTATTCAAGCGATTCAAGGTTGCGGCTGGCAAAGATCAGGGATTTAAAAATGAAATAATCGGCAAGGGTAAAAGAGGTGAAAAGATCCGGTTTATTGAAATGGTCTTTGAGCTGCTGGTAACGATCGGCCAGGAAAGAGAGTTCCAGCGGAAAGGAATAACGGAGCGGATCTTCGTAAAATTTGGGAAGAAAGGAATTTTCTTCGAATTGTTCGAGGATGAGTGAAGCGTTGAGTTCAGCGGCCATGCGGGAGCTCAGCGATGTTTTTCCCGCGCCAATATTTCCTTCGATGACGATATAGCTATACAAAGAATGCAGAATTAGCAATGAATTAATAGTCAATAGTCAATGGTCAATAGTCAATAGTCAATAGTCAATGGTCAATAGTCAATAGTCAATAGTCATTTTCAGCAGTGTTTTAATGTCTTTACGTATCGCGGGGTGTACAAAGTCGGGGGCAATTTCCGCCAGGGGCTGTAACGCAAAAAATCTTTCGTGTAGCCGTGGGTGTGGGATCGTAAGGCTATCACTGAGGATCAGCTTGTTACCATAAAGCAGGATGTCGATGTCAATGGTCCGGCCAATATAGGCAGGTCGTTCAGTGGCAGGGGATGGGAAATTAACAGGGTTTTCTTCACGGATCCTTCCCAGTTTTTTTTCGATTAGTAGTAAGGTTTCAAGCAATTTTTCGGGGGAAAGTTCAGTTTCGATTTCCAAAGCCTGGTTCAGGAATGGGATGGGATCGGTAAAACCCCAGGGTTCGGTTTCATAAATTGAAGATAAGTTCAGGACCGTTCCAGCTTCGGCCGCGATCATTGCAGCGGCTTTGTAAAGTAATTCGTGGCGGTTTCCCCGGTTTGAACCCAGGAGTAAAAACACTTCTCGCATGACGCAAATATCGGAAAAAATCAATATCCGGGAAAGATTAATAAGAGGGATTGGAAGTTGAATTTCCGGTATGAAGGTATCAGTTCTGATACAGTTTTTTCAGGAGGTAATCGATCTTGTTTCCGTAATCGGGATCGGTGGCCCAGGTCCCGCTGAGATCATAGACAGTGAACACAATTCCGCGCCGTATACGGCTCAGGCGACGGTCGACGGGTGGTGAAACGATCGGATCAATACTGGCATAAGCCTTGAGATGTTGTATATGTGCCCTTACTCCTTCTTCCAATGAATCAAACCAATCTCCCGCCGTATAGGCATTGACAGCGCCCAACCCGCAGAAATTGTTCTGGAACCGGCTTACCGAACCGGTAAACCGCAGGAAGCCCGTTTCGAGGCACATCTGGCAGAAAGCCACGTCATGGTTGACTCCTTCGCGCCGGCATTCAATAATGTATGCCTTCACCAGCCGGGTCACATAGAGTGAATCGAGGCTGGTATTGTTGAGCAACATGAAACTGACCATGTGTTCCGGGGCTTTTTTACCCTGATCCATGATCATGATCGAAGGATAAATTTTCGCCGGTTTCCGTATGGTAGCCTTTGTACCTGCCCGGGTATTGTCCTCATTGCCGTTCCCGCTAAAAGAAGTAAAGGCAAGGCCCCATAATAATACCAAAAGGATCAACCGTTTTACCGACATCCTGAAAAAGATCAAAGAAGGGAACAAGATTACAGATAATAATGATCATCTGTGCTGCATGGGTGGCGGGAGTTATGCACAGGAGGGTGTTGAAAAAATGGAAGGCAAAAAAAAGAGGGCATCCTTTTGAGACGCCCTCTTCACACGATCAGTAAACAGTTACTTCACAATATTCTGGAAATCCGGAGTATTTGCAAAGTTATAGAATTCACGGTCGCCTTTTGCCTGAGCTTTGAGGTCGGCTTTCTGGCAGGCCTTCATAAGGTTGTCGTACAACATTTTGGTGTTGTTGGTACGGGCGCCAACGATAGCCAGCAGGTAGAAGGTTTCGGGTGTTTGCGGGGCACATTTAAGGGTTGCTTCGGCAGCGCTGTTATTACCTGATACCAATTGGGCAAGGCCAAGGTTGTAATTACATTTTGCATTGCCTAATAAGGTCAGGGCTTTCGGATAATCACCTTTCGGGATCATGAGGATACCCAGGTTGTAGTTGGTATTTTCGCCCAGGGAAGCTGCTTTTTTGAATTGTGATTCAGCTTTCTTCAGGTCTTTTTGATGGGCTGCAACAACGCCGATGTTGTTTTCGATCATGCCGTTATTGGGGGCAATTTTTTGTGCATTTCCGAGAAGTTCAGCAGCGCGGACAAAGTTTCCTTTGTTGATTTCGGCAGCAGCGGCATTGTTCAAAACTTTCCAGTTATTCGGGAATTGTTTCACGGCATTTTCAGTGATGGTCACCTTGGTATTGTTATCATTGGTGAGCGTAGCGGCATACAGGATTTCTTCAACCTTGAGTTTTTCAGGATTTGAAACTGCATATTGGCTCATTTCTGCATCGGTCAGACGTGGTTCGTACAAAGTGGCTGTGATTTCACTGCGACGTAACGGAGGAAGCAGGTTGGTTTCAATTTCAGGATAGATCAGGATCATGTTGCGGATTTCCTGTTCTTTCTTCAGCTGATCAGCGCTGGAGTTGATCACATTGAGGATCTTATCTTTATCCTTCACATTGCTGGCCTGAACAGCTTTGAGGAAGCCATTCCAATCGGGACCATGGTGCTGGAGTACCATATTAACATCTTTACCTGCAGTTTCGATGGCTTCTTTAACAGCTTTCTTGTCCTTAGTGTCTTTATTGGCAATTTTTGCCCATTCTTTGAACTGGTCCATCATATAAGCCTGGCCGGTTTTGGAACGGTTTTCTGACAGGTTGGCATTGAAGGTTTCTTCACCTTCAGGGGAAGCCCAGCCATTCATGGTGATATCTTTAATTTTCCATCCTTGTTTGATGAAAGCATCAAGGTCGGTAAGTCCTGTTTTGGCAGGATCTGTTTTGTTGATACCATATTTCAGGTCAAGGTCATATTTGTTCTTTTTGAAAAAGACCACACCGGTTTTTGATTGTAAAATTTCTTTTTGGTAACCGTGATCTGCAACGATCGGAGCCTGATCGTTCAGGATGCGGGTTGGTGTGTAGATTATGCCAGGAGCAAGGTCGCGTGAAGGAAGATCAATAAACTTAACCTTTTCCTTGATCTCCTCTTTCTTTAGCATGACTTTTTCCTTGGCTTCATAAATGGTTGGGGCAACCGAAAGCATCGAGGTATTCATCTCGGGTTTATACGGAATGGTGGTGGTATAAGTAAACGAGCCACCATCTTTGTATTTGATCATGGTGCCTTCGCCACTTAATTTTTCGCCATAAATATGGGCTGGTTTTAATTCAGTCTGACCGCCAGGATAAGTGAGGACCGGTTGGAAATACATGGCAGCTTTGGTAGCAAAGTATTTCGGCGGGAAGGTGCCCTTAACGGTAAAGGTTGCGCTGTCGCCTTTTTCAGAAAGGACAGGGGGCGTCACTTCGTATTTGACCAATTCATATTTCTTGGCCATTTCCTTGAGCCCACCGCCGGCATAGGCAAATTTGTAAGTCAAACCTACGGAAGCCGAGCTGTACATATCGTTGATAATTTCTTTGGCGCCGCCTTTGGTCATGTCGAGGATATCGCCATCACGCCATCTCCAGTAAAACTCAACGGGGATGGACCAATGTTTGTTGATGTTAAAATCAAACCCCAGACCAGCACCTAAAGTTAATTCGAGGTTGGTGCTACCGATTCCGCTGGTATTTCCCATGTTGCCGACATTATCTTTATGCCCCACATAACCCGTTTCCTGGGCGAGAAGCAAATCGGTTTTTGATCCTTTGGTTTGGTCGGCGCCGACTCCCAGGATAGCATAGGAAGAGAACAACCGTTCCGGTTTATAACCCAGGATCCAGTTGAGCCAGTTAACTGTCAGCTGCAGATCAGTTTCAAAAACCGTGGATTTAAAGGATTCGGAAACATAACCGGGTTTCCCGTTTTTGTAATCATAGCAAAATTTATTTTCTACCTTACTCTGCACCATGTCATAAGCTAAACGGCCACGGACACCAATGACGCGGGAGAATTGTTTGGTTAAAACCAGTCCGGCATTATAGCCAATACTGTTTTCACCCAGGTTGATCCATAGATTTTTGGAGAGGTCCCCGTTGAATTGTGTGACGCCGCCAAAGACGCCGATTGACCAATAGTTATAGGACGGGGCGGTGTTTCTGGCCTTCTGATCCTTTGTTTTGTCCTGTGCAAAGGATGCTAATGGGACTATTGCCATAAGCATGACAATAAGTACCTTTTGCACGATTTGATAGAATTTTTTCATGACAGTGAAGTTTTGGTTTAAGATATTGTTTACTGATTAATCGTTGATAAATATAAGTGAATATGTTACTGATTTAGCAAATATAATATAAAATGTTTTAGTTTGTATAATTAAAATATAAAGTTCTCTGCTTCAATGAGCTTTTTCACCGGTTAACCGTTCATAAAGCAGTACGGTCATGGATTGAATTATATAGTCCCCTGAAGCAAAGCAACTTAATAAAAGTTGTTTTTCAGGTTGCAAAAATAAAAGAATGATTTTAAATAAACCAATATTTCCCAATTATTTTTATTGTACGATCAAAAAGGATAAGGGTTTCATTTATTCATGGAAAATTTCAGTTTCGAAAAAACATCCCATATCACAATCCCAACAGCTACAGAAACATTAATAGAATGCTTGGTCCCGTACTGAGGTATCTCGATGCATTCTTTCGTGATTTCCAAAACGTTATCATCTATTCCATGAACTTCATTTCCGAAGATAAAAGCCAGTTTCCCGTCCGGTTCAGGATGAAATTCCGCCAGGGGGATGCTGTCATCGGTTTGTTCTACGGCAATCACCCGGTATCCTTCAGCTTCCAGATTACTGACTGCATCAACCGATGATGGATAATAAGTCCAGGAAACCGATTCGGTCGCGCCCAACGCCGTTTTATGGATTTCACGGTGGGGTGGGACGGCCGTGATCCCGCACAGGAAGATGGCTGAAAGCCTGAAGGCATCAGCCGTGCGGAAGACCGAGCCAATATTGTTCAAACTCCGGATGTTATCCAGGATGATCGCGATTGGAATCTTTTCGGAAGTTTTGAACTCATCGACGGTCAGTCGGTTTAATTCGGTCATGGAGAGTTTACGCATGAAGGTTAGGAGTTAAGGGATAAAGATAAGAGATAGGAGATAGGAGATAAAAGATAAAAGATAAAAGAAAAGATGGGGGATGGGGCATTGCAGAAGTTTTGCTGCAAAGATAGTTTTCTGTTAAATTATCAACAAAACCGGAAGAATTAAAAACTGATTCTTAATTTTGAATTTCAATTCATAATTCCTCATTCCATATCTCTCATTGAATCGGATCGCCTCATGAATAAAAACAGGGAAATAGCGGAAACGCCTTTGATGAAGCAGTATAACGCCATTAAAGCGCGGTACCCGGATGCCATGCTGCTTTTCAGGGTGGGTGATTTTTATGAAACTTTTGGTGAGGATGCCATCCGGGCTTCCGGTATTTTGGGGATCGTCCTCACGCGAAGGGCCAATGGGGCTGCAGCAGATATGGAGTTAGCCGGATTTCCCCATCATGCGCTCGACCTCTATTTACCTAAACTGGTAAAGGCGGGACTTCGCGTGGCCATCTGTGACCAGCTGGAGGATCCCAAGACAGCGAAAACCATTGTGAAGAGGGGCGTTACGGAATTAGTTACCCCTGGCGTTTCGTATAACGATAAAATCCTGGAGCAGAAAGAGAATAATTTTTTAGCGGGACTTCATCTGGAGGGAAAGACCTCGGGAATATCCTTTCTTGACATCTCCACCGGTGAATTTTATGTGGCCCAGGGGAGCCTGGAATACATCGATAAACTGATCCAGAGTTTTCATCCCAATGAGGTGATCATTCAGAAAAACAAGCGACAGCAGTTTACCGAGCTTTTCGGGAATAAGTTTTACATCAACACGTTCGACGATTGGGTCTTCACGGCAGATTTTGCCCATGACCTGTTGCTGAAACAATTTGGGACCGCCTCGCTCAAGGGTTTCGGGGTCGAGGACCAGGAGATGGGGGTGATCGCTGCCGGTGCGGCTCTTCATTATTTGGCTGAAACCCAGCACGATAAAGTGCAGCATATCTGCAAGTTGAGCAGGATAGAGGAAGATCATTATGTTTGGCTCGACCGTTTCACAATCCGTAACCTGGAATTGTTGAATTCCCCCAATGACCAGGCGAAGACCTTGCTTGAAGTCCTTGACCAGACTGTTTCGCCAATGGGATCGAGACAATTGCGGCGCTGGATCATCCTGCCCCTCAAGGAGCGTAAACCCATTGAAGAGCGGCTCGACGCTGTAGATTTTTTTACCCGAGACAAGAAGACGTCCGAGCAATTGCGCCATCATTTTCAACAGATCGGCGACCTGGAACGGCTGATATCCAAGGTGGCAGTTGCGCGTGTGAACCCCAGGGAAATGGTATGGCTGAAAAGGGCGCTGGATTCAATTGAAGCGGTCAAGTCAATTTGCGAAAAATCGGGTAATGAAGGATTACTGAAAACCGGCGAGCAACTTAACGGCTGTAGCCTGGTTAGGGAAAGGATCGAAAGAGAAATCAACCCCGAACCTCCGGCTTTGGCCATCAAAGGGAATATCATCCGCGATGGCGTTAACCAGGATCTGGATGAATTACGTAACATTGCATTTTCGGGTAAGGATTACCTGATCCAGATCCAGCAGCGCGAAATGGAACGGACCGGGATCACTTCCCTGAAAATAGGATATACCAATGTTTTCGGGTACTACTTGGAAGTAACCAATTCCCATAAGGATAAAGTCCCGGCCGACTGGCAACGGAAACAAACGCTGGTCAACGCGGAACGCTATATCACGGAAGAGCTGAAAACTTATGAAGATAGGATCCTTCACGCGGAAGAGAAAATGCTGGAGCTGGAGCTGTCCTTGTATAACGACCTGATCCTTTTCTTAGCTGACTATATCCAGCCTGTTCAGCTTAACGCAACGCTGATCGCCAGGTTGGATGTTCTGGTCTCATTTGCCATCAGCGCGGTCAAATACAAGTATAACCGTCCGGAGCTCAACGACAGTTTCGTCCTGGATATCAAAGAAGGACGGCATCCGGTCATCGAACAGCAGATGAAACCCGGTGAATCCTATATCTCCAATGATATCTTCCTTGACGACAAATCGCAGCAGATCATCATTCTCACTGGACCGAACATGTCGGGAAAATCGGCCTTGCTGAGACAGACCGCGTTGATCGTATTGATGGCCCAGATGGGAAGTTTTGTTCCAGCCAGGGAAGCCCGTCTCGGGATAACGGATAAGATCTTTACAAGGGTTGGGGCTTCTGATAATATCTCATCCGGTGAGTCGACTTTCATGGTTGAGATGAACGAAACCGCCAGCATCCTGAATAATATCTCAAACCGGAGCCTGATCCTTCTTGATGAGATCGGTCGTGGGACCAGTACTTACGATGGAATCAGCATTGCCTGGGCCATCGCGGAATTCCTGCACCAGCACCCGCTTTTCAAACCGCGGGTATTGTTTGCCACCCATTACCATGAACTGAACGAGATGACGTCGCTGTTGCCGCGGATAAAAAATTATCATGTCTCGGTCAAAGAGATCCAGAATAAAGTGATCTTTTTACGAAAACTTTTACCGGGTGGGAGCGAACATAGCTTTGGGATCCATGTAGCCAAAATGGCTGGTATGCCTAAGTCGGTGCTGGAAAGGGCTGAAGATATCCTGGTTCAGCTCGAAGAGGCGCATGATGCGGAGGGAATTGGGAAAGGAATACAGGATGCAGGATACAAGGCACAGGATAAAAGAAAGAAATCCGGACGTGGGTTATCCGGAATCCGGAATCCGGCATCCAACCTCCAGCTTAGTTTTATTCAGCTTGACGATCCGTTACTCCAGCAGATCAAGGAAGATATTCTTAATACTGAGATCAATACACTTACGCCCGTGGAAGCATTGATGAAATTGAATGAGATTAAAAAATTGCTGGAAAAAAAGTAGGACAAATGAAAATTTTTATACATTTGCAGCCTTAAAAATTACTTTGCGAAAGTAGCTCAGCTGGTAGAGCACGACCTTGCCAAGGTCGGGGTCGCGGGTCCGAATCCCGTCTTTCGCTCCAGACTATTGTAAAGACGCACAACAGTGCGTCTTTACAATATATAACCTGCCCTGGTGGTGGAACTGGTAGACACGCAGGACTTAAAATCCTGTGACCATTGCGGTCGTGCGGGTTCAAGTCCCGCCCGGGGTACAAACAATAAATTGTTATAACCTGTAAATTAATCGTTTACAGGTTTTTTTATTTCATTGGGGGATGGTACGGGGGACGGTAATTTTTATTTTGAGAATTCATTGCGTCTGATAACTTAACCTGTAACTTTGAATAAGTTTAATGAACACATACTTTGTTGTTTCAAGCAACCCATGAACCGATCGGATCGAAATGAAAATGGCCGGCATTCATATTGCAGTTTTAATTTTTATTGTATGGATCTTTTCCGGTTCAAATGAATGTGCTGCACAAAGAAGATCGCCGGGTTCAGTGATCGCCGATTTTTCTATTCCGGATACCGTTTGTGTGAATAAACCGGTGACTATCACCAACCTTTCACAAGGGGCCACGACCTATCTCTGGAGATTCTGTGCAGGCAATGCAGTCACAAACCCGAACGGAATTGAGCTTGGGAACCCTTCCAATACGTTGAATACGCCATGGGGGATCACCTTGGTACAGGATGGGGTTAGTTTTGTTTCGTTTGTGACCAATTCAGGAGATTCGACAATCTCCAGAATATTTTGGGAAAACGGGTTAAAGAATTTTCCCACAGCTGAAAATCTTGGCAATTTCAATTTCCTGACCCATCATATATTTGGGATTCAGGTAAAGAATGATAACGGTAACTGGTATGGCTTTGTCGCCAATGGTACATCCCTGGTCCGTCTTGATTTCGGCCCAACACTCCTGAATCCATATCCTTTATCCACCATTATTGACATTGCTCCCTTTACGGACACTGCCAGAGGATTGGTTATTGAAAAGGATGGGGACAACTGGGTCGGGTTTTCAACTCAATGGCCGGGCAAAACCATAAAGCGGTTCAACTGGGGGAACTCTTTAAGTTCAACTCCGACCGTTACCGACCTTGGCAATATATGTGGGTTAACGGATCCCATGCAACCAGCGCTGATCAGGGATAATACCGGGTGGTACTTATTTATTGCCAACACAACCTCTTTAGCACAAGTCTATTTTGGTAACTCACTGCTGAGTAATAATCCTGTTGGAACTAACCTGGGGGATCTGGGCAGCATGACTGATGATCGCGGATTGTGCCTGTTAATGGAATGTAACAATCCTTACGGGCTAATTGTGAACCACAATACGGTAGAAAATCTTTTGCTTCAGTTGCATTTTCATGGAGGGCTTGCAGGAACAAAAGCCATTACCCCTTTAGGTAATGTTGGCAATCTCTATCTGCCAAGTGCACTGTCGGAGGCTTTATTTTTCGGGGACACGATCTATAGTATTGCATTAAATGAAAACACCCTGACTACCCTGTTTTTTCCGCCCTGCAACGATACCGTTATCCCTTCTGTCCCCCTGTTTGACCCTTCTCCCATCGTATTTTCAGCGCCCGGCGCCTATACCATTTCTTTAACCGTGGATTTGGGAATGGCGACCGAACAACGTATCTGTAAAGAAATTGAGGTCGATACGCCCAAACCCTTTTATTTTGGAAAAGATACGACGATCTGCGAAGGAACTGATTTTGTTCTGACTCCTGGCTCCGGATATAAAAAATATCTATGGAATACTGGAGAAATCAGCCATGAGATTCACGTAAGTCAAACAGGATCTTATTGGGTACAGGTCACCGATTTTCATGACTGCGAAATGGCGGACACCATTAATATTGATGTTGTGCCAGATCAATCAGCGACAGTTGATACATCGATCTGCTCGGGCCAGACATACCATGCGGGTGGGAAAACACAGTCAACCAGCGGTACTTACTATGATACATTGACGGTTCAGTATGGATGTAAAAAAATTATCACAACTCATCTTGTAGTCGAACCGGAGATCATTGTAAATATCAGGGAGGATACTTGCCTTATCAAGGGGAATACGATGGATTTAATTGCATATACCGGAGGGGCGCCGGACTATACCTGGCAGGATGGTTCTCACGGTTCCGTTCTCAGGATAACAAATCCTGGAAATTATTGGGTTGTGGCTACCGTGAATAAATGTACAGGGTCGGATACCATCCACATCGAAAAATGCCCTGAACCAGAAATCGTGCCATTTTCCTTGCCGGCTGCCTTCACTCCCAATGAAGATGGGGTAAATGATGTGTTCAAGCCAACCGGGAGCGAGGTCGTTGGTTTCCACATGATCATTTTTAATCGTTGGGGGCAGATGTTATTTGAAACCCTCAAGTTTGAAGAAGGTTGGGATGGAAAATATAATGGCGAATATTGTGAAACAGGAGTATATGCCTATGTTATTACGTATAATGACACTGGTAACCCGGAGGAAGTAATACAAGTCAAAGGCAATGTCACACTTTTCAGGTGACATTGCCTTTGACTTACCACCCAAGGGTTAGGTAAATAACGGAAAAAATTTTCTCAGAACCGTAATTTCAAGTTCACGAAAAATTCCCGGCCGGGTGCGGGTTGATAACTGTTGTAATCCGGTCCGTTATTGGGTTCGGTGAATCCAAAATAGCGCTCGTCAAACAAGTTCTTGACGTATAAGCCGATGTCACCGTTAAGCCAGCCGATTTTCCAGGTATAGTCCAGATTCAGGTTATAAATGTTGAATCCATCAACCCAGGATGAACGGATGCTGCCAGGTTGATAATAGGTCTGGCCGATGGTGTAGTTGTTATATATGGAATCATCGACCTGGATACACCATTTCGATTGCCACTGCGTTCCTACTGTAACGGTAAAATGATTCAGGAAGCTATAGGATATCTGGGCCGTAAGCATGTGTTCCGGAATGTTGGGCATCCAGTGTCCTTTGATATTGTAGATCCCGTTAATGGTATCGGTATAATCGGGAGCAGTATATCTGAAGTGAGAATAGGTATAAGCAGCATCAATGACGAGATTCTTCACCGGCGACCAGGATACAAAGGTCTCAATACCCCATTTGTTGCTTTTTCCTATGTTCTTGTAAAATGCGGTATTATTTCCCCTGCCGGGCACGCTAAAGCGGGCGAACTCGTTATCGGAAAAAATATCAAAGCCGGTAACATCGTAATGGAATACATTACCGATATCGCCCCTGACCCCTAATTCAACACCTTGGGAGGTTGAGGGTTTAATAAGTTCGTTGAACCCGCCCCACGTCACAGGATTGTTATATAATTCATCGTTCGAAGGGGTTAAAAATCCGGTTCCATAATTAGCATAAACGTTGGCAAATTTCGCGATGTCCCAAGCCAGGCCGATCCGGTAGGTTGGTTTATCGAAAACTTTTGAGCCATCCGGCGAAACCGAATCAGGTACCGGGATGTTGTTCGTCAGGCTGGTATAAACATAATCATAGCGGAGGTTCAGGATTGCATATACTTTTTTTGCAATGTCAAGTTTGTCGATCAGGTAAATTCCCGCGCTGCGTTGTTTGATGATCTGGTTGATCAGGATCGCGTTCTGATCAAAACATTGACGGCTCCAGTAGCTGTCAACCCGGTTTGAATCCCGTTGGTTTTCGGGGGGGACTGCATATTCATGTTCGGTGATGGTCTGGGTTTGAAAATCCGCTCCGATACTCAGGTGGTCCATGAGGTTTTCTTTCCCGAAATGAAGGTTGTACTGTGTAGAACCACCCAAGTTGATATAGGGTTTGTAATCATCCCCGTTGTTGGAAGTTTCGCGGTAATAATTCGAACGGACAAATCCTTTTACCTGGAGATCCTGGTTTTTAGCTAACTGGAACCTGCCCAGCAGGGCGCCGGTTAGCCTTTTTGTATCATGAAATTCGTTATAGGGGACCGCGTCGGTATTGGCGGCCCGGGGCCCGAACGTTTCATACCGGTACAGGTTTATTCCTTCGGAATTCTGATTGAAGTAGTTGGTATAGGTCAGTATTTGTGTGATCATGATCTTATTCGAAGGGGTCCAGCGTACTTTTTCACTGAAATTATCTGCCATGAAGGACTGATGTTCACGGTAACCATGGCCCTGTGAATGAGAATAGGATACACTGTAATTAATTTTATCCTGGGTTCCATCAACATGTCCCAGAATTTTCCAGAAACCATAGGATCCGGCAGAAGCTGACAACATGGTGTTGACTGGTTTTTTACCGCCATCCAGGGTAGTGATGTTTATGATACCCCCTGTGGCATTGGCGCCATAAAGGGAAGCAGCAAGACCTTTAACAACCTCGACATTTTTAACTGTTCCCCAGTCAACATCGTAGAGGTCCGGGCAATATCCACCCGGATCATTGACCGGAACGCCATCCATAAGGACTTGTATTCCCCTGAAACCGCTTTCGGACAGGATGCCTTGTCCACGGATATATAAATGGACCCTTGATCCATCGGTCCCGTTATCAACCCTGACCCCTGGGACAAGCCGCAATGCTTCATCTGCAGCAATGGTTTTTTGCATGAAAGTCAATTGAGTCCCATTTACAATGGAGACCGCGGCCGGTATTTCCTTAAGCGGAATGTCGGTCCTTAAAGCTTTGACCACAAATTCATTCAGCCGGATAGTGTCTTTAAGGGCTGATTGGGCATCCCTTGATTTCCGTTCTTTCTGGCTGAAACCTTGCATGGAAAATGCAAGAACACAAGCGATTAATATTAGTATTTTTGATTTCATATATAAATTATTTTTCCCCCTCAAAAAGGGGAATTACTGATTAATTAAGAATTAATGAAGAATTAAAAATCAGACTGACAAATGACGATTGTCATTCCGGGGTCAGGAAACTTTGGGAGGGGGTGCAAAAAGGGTTAAAAATACAGAGATCAATGGTTTGGTTTTTTCTGGAAAGAGAAACCTGATGCCATCCTGGCCGGAATGCTGATCCGTTTCAAGCGGGAGGGCCTGTGTGACCAGGTTATGTGACAGGGCGAAATTGATTTTCCGATGAAGGTTCTTGAGGAATCCCGCGATCAGTAATTCTTCTTTGGCATCATGGATACAAATGAACACGCTCTTGTTTCCTTTTTTTATTTCCCGGATGATATCGTAGAGCTTGCCTTTGTATCTGATTTCCCGGTCATTGATCCGTCTAAACTCCGGATTGCGAATGGGCTGTGTGACCTCAAGGATTATTTGTCTTCGCCTGGATTGGCGGACGTGAAGAAAAGCCTGCATTTCCTGCTGAACCATGTATTTGTTGAGCTCGAAAACCATGTAATTTCCCATGGAGCTATATAGGAAGACGAAAAGAAAAAAATATGTCAGACCTTTCCTCAAAGCCATAGATTGTTTAATCATCTATTCTCCCAGCGTTATCTTTGCAGGATGGAAAGGATGAGCGCCGAAAGTGGATGTAAAAATATACTTTTTTTGTGAATATTGTTAGGTCGAAAGAATAACACGCGGTATTTCAGTGCGTATCCAAGCCATGCATCATATAAACCAGGTGGAGGAAGGAAGAAAAGATCTCCGCCAGGTATTCATTTACTGCTTTAACGCTGCCCGGGAGGGTGAATACAAGCGATTTGCCCATGACACCGGCGACGGAACGGCTAACCAGGGCATTGGGCTTACCAGCGCCATATTTGATGCGGATCATTTCCATGATCCCTGGAATTTCTTTGTCTAATAAGGGTTTCACCACGTCGGGCGTGAAGTCCCTGGGACCGATACCAGTGCCTCCCGTTGTGATCACCATGTCGATGAGCTCTTCTTTGGCCTTATGCAGCAATGACTCCAGCTTTTGAGGATCATCGGGGATCAGGGAATCATGGATGAAATGATGAAGGCCCCGGGTATCGAAAAACTCTTTTGTTAATTCACGGATGCGCGGCCCGGACCGGTCTTCATATTCACCAGAAGCAGCGCGGTCGCTGAGCGTAATAACAAGAATCCGGTACATTTTGGGATGAAATGTCAGCTCCATTCCAGCCTTTAATTGTCCGGGACTCAGGACCCTGCAGAAAATACCCTCTCTGGGCATGACACAATCGCCCACTTCTTTGAATATGGCACAGGAACTTCCATGACATTCTTTTCCGATCTGGGTGACTTCCAGCTCAATATCACCGGATGTGAACCGGTCCAAAGGATGGGTTTTCCATAATTCAATTCCCGTTGTCGTGATATTTTCCGCAAATTCCCCCGGTAAGACTTTCCGGCCGCTGGTCTTTTCGAATTTCTGTATGCTTTCGGTACCCAGAAGGCTAACCTGCCGGTTCCAGCGCCCTGCATGTGCATCCTCCTTCACGCCGTACTGAGTAAGATCGATATAACTTACTGGCGTCTTAGCAGTACCTTTCGCCTGCGAAATATTAACGGAAATAACCTGAAGTGAATACATTTACGAATAATTTTAAATGGCGCCCTTCATCCAGTATCTTACACTTTCGTCTTTTCAATGAGCCTGATTTCATCGATGATCATCGTTTTATCGACTGCTTTGCACATATCGTATATGGTAAGCAGGGCAATCGAGACGGCGGTCAACGCTTCCATTTCGATGCCGGTGGGACCGGTGCAACGGGCAGCGCTGACAACGGCAACGCCCGTTTCTTCAAGGGTTGCCGCCACATCGAGTTTCGTGATCTGTAACGGATGACAAAGCGGGATAAGGTCACAGGTCCTTTTACCTCCCTGAATGCCTGCAATTTCGGCCACGGTAAGGACATCCCCCTTCTTCATTTTATTTTCGCGGATCAGTTTCACGGTTGCGGCATCCAGCCGGATGTGTCCTTTGGCTATGGCCGTCCGCAGCTGATCAGGCTTGCCCGAAACATCCACCATCTTCGCTTTTCCCTCTTCTGAAACATGCGTTAGTTTTTTCATCCCCCAATATTATGAAATCTTCCGTTCAAATTCACTGTTCCGCGTTCAGGTTTTTCATCCAGCGCCAATTCCAGCGCTTTCCTGACACCCAGTTCGCGAATGCTGAATTGTGCATTGCTGAACAAACAAGGACGGATCATGCCATTGGCTGTCAGTCTCAGCCTGTTACAATGGAGGCAATCGCCGCCATGGCCGTTTTCGACTATGGTAAAACGTCCATCTGCAAGGCTCATTTCGTGGATAAACCGTATTTCCAACCCTTTTTTTTCACCGTATTCCCTTACTGACCGGGCATCTGGTTCATCGGAGGATTGCCGGACCACGCAATTGATCTTCACGGGATATAACCCGGCTTTTTTTGCTGCCTCAATTCCTTCGAAAACGTGATTGATGTTACCTCCACGCGTGATTTCCCGATACCTGACAGGATCGGTGGCATCGAGGCTGATATTGATCCTGTGTAGCCCGGCATCCGCCAGATCCGCGGCAAAACCGGCCAATAAAATTCCATTGGTTGTCAGTCCCAGGTCCAGAATACCCCCGATGGTTGCGACATTCCTTACAAAGGATACAATCCCTTTTCTGACAAGGGGTTCTCCGCCGGTGATCCGCACTTTAGTGATCCCCATCTTTACCGATTCCCTGATCACATCGAGCATTTCTTCATAGGAAAGGATCTCGTCATGTGTCAGCAACGCGACCCCTTCTTCGGGCATACAGTATCTGCAACGCAGGTTACAACGGTCGGTGACGGAAACCCGAAGATAGTTGATGTTCCGGTTAAAGCGGTCGTACATGGACCTGTTCCCCTCTTTTAAGTTCAGTGATCCAGGGTTCTATGGCAAGGATCCCGTTGGCATGAATGTATGCATTGATGTGGGCCGATCCGTGGTAGTCAACCGGAAAAACCTGGTCACCGTCAATCCTGACCGGGATCATTGTTTTACGGGGTGATTTTTTTCGTTGATAAGTCGTCCCCATACTGAGAATCAGTGGTGGAGAAACTGAAAATGAACCCATCATTTTTAAAAGAAAGGGTTTGACCATGATCTCAAAGAGGACGAATGAAGAAACCGGGTTACCGGGAAGGCCAAAGACAAACTGATCTCCTTTTACGCCAAACAAAGTAGGTCTGCCTGGTTGTATGGCAACACTTTTAAAGAGGATTTCGACCCCGACATTTTTAAGGATTTCCGGGACCAGGTCGAATTCTCCCATAGAAACGCCACCGGTTAGCAATACCCCGTCGTTATTGTCAAATGCTTTGGCGACAGAGTTGTATAATGCCGTTTCCTGATCGGATGCGATACCCTTGTATGTGGCCGCTGCGGGGACCAATGTAAGCTGGGCCATCAGCTGACTGGCATTGGAATTCCGGATCTGTGCGGGCGCTGGTTTATCACCGGGTTCGACCAATTCATCCCCGGTTGACAGAACGGCAACACGGGGAAGTCTGGCCACCTGGGGATGAGTTGCGCCAACGCTGGCCAGCGCCGCAATATGGGCCGGGCGGATAATTGTCCCTTTCTCCAGCACACGGTCTGCTGTTTTTATATTTTCGGCCCGGTAGCAGATGTTGTGGGCATTTGTGCCCGGAACAAACCTGATCATCTGATCGCCTGCAGGCTCTGTATCTTCAACCATGATAACGCCATCGGCGCCGGATGGCAGCATGGCCCCTGTCATTATTTTTGAACACTCTCCCCGGCCAATAGTTTTCTGAGGTATGATCCCGGCAGGGATGGTCTCCATTACCCGCAGGGAACCCGTTGAAACATCTTCCATCCTACAGGCATAACCATCAACAGCCGATTTATCGAACGGGGGCATGTCGATATCCGAAAAAATATCTTCAGCTAGCGCCCGGTTAACGGTATCCGATAACGGAACCCTCACCGTACCAGTAAAACGGGTGTTCTGAAGAACGATTTCCAGGGCTTTTTCAAAAGGGACCATAGTTTCCATTTTCAAAAAATCAATCGTGCAATAATAAAACAAATTATCGGGAAAAATATTTTACAGCCGTTGCTTTGAAATGGGCCCAGACAAGATTTCCTTCCGAAAGGTTAAGTTTAACAAGAGAATTGCCGGTTACCAGTGCATGGAGGATGATCCCGGTATCAATCGTCACCTCGTAGCCAAACCGGGATGGGACGATCTCGGTGATCCGGCCCTTGAAATTATTGATCATGCTGGTATCGATCGGATCCTTCGAGAGAACAATATCCTCACCGCGTATGATGATGAAACCATCGGGATTGGATTCGCCGGTGACAAGTCCGATCAGGATGTTACCGGTTTGTGCCCTTGTGGATCCGTTGGCGGCAGATAGCGTGACCGGGAAAAAGTTTCTCAGTCCCGCGAAATGGGCAACAAAGGCAGACCGGGGATGCTGGAAGACTTCTTCGGGTGTCCCTTCCTGGATGATGGAGCCTTTGTCGATCACGGCAATACGCGTTCCAAGCGAGAGCGCTTCTTCGTAATCATGGGTCACATGAAGGATAGTTTGTCCTTCGCGGTGGATCTGGCGCAACAACGCCCGCAGGTCTGATTTTAAAAGGTTGTCGATGGATGCCAGGGGCTCATCCAGCAGAAGGATTCGCGGTTTTTGAATGAGTGTCCGGGCGAGGGCTACACGCTGTAACTCTCCTCCTGAAAGGGTAGCCGGTCTGCGGTCCAGCAAGGAAGCTATGCTGAGCCGGTTGGCCATGTCTTCAACCTTTGCTTTTTTCTCAGCATGGGATGCAGGGGAACCTTTCAATGCATAAAGCAGATTTCCGCGAACATTCATGTGAGGGAAGACGGCATGATCCTGAAAAACCAGTCCGATCCCCCGATGCTGGATCTTTTCACGGGTAATATCCCGGCCATCCAGGAAAAGGTTCCCTTCATCAGGAACAACAAGTCCGGCAATGGTCTCAAGCACCATCGATTTCCCTGCTCCGGATTCTCCCAAAAGGATGAAATAATCCCCGTCATTCACACTGAAAGATACCTTGTCCAGAGTAAAAGAGGAGTGCCATTTTGATATATTGGAAAGGGACAGCAAGGGAAACAGGTATTAAATTGTAAATAATCATTTGTCTTTATCTTCATGATCCTTGGCGAGCCACCGGAAAAGGATGAAAAGGGTTAAAGAGATCAGGATGAAAAGAACCGAGACGGGCCGGGCATATTTCAGGCCGAAAGCGCCAAAGCGTTCATAGATCATCACGGGTGTTATCATGGGGTGGTAAGCGATGATGATCACGGCGCCGAATTCGCTCATTCCACGGGCAAACATAAGGATAAGCCCCGACACGATATTGCGCCAGGCCAGGGGCAACGATATGGTGAAAAAGACCCTGGATGGGGAGGCGCCCAATGTTAAGGCTGCCTTTTCGAGCCGTTCGGGAACCCCGGCGAATCCATCCCGCGCCGTGTTGATCAGGTAGGGAATACTCACAAAAGCCATGGCAATGGCAATCCCTGCCGGATGCCCGATAAAATTAAGGCCTATGGCCGAACCCAGCTGGCCCAGGACCGAATCGCGGCTGACAAAGCCTAGCAATGCAATACCGGCAGCCGAATGCGGTATCACCACGGGAAGGTCGATGATGCCTGTTACCAGGCGTTTCATCGGAAAATTTTTCCTGGCCAACAGATAGGCAAATGGAACCGCTGCAAGGGAAAAAATAAAAGTGCCGGTTAGGGAGGTCCAGATCGTCAGCCATATACTGCTTTGTACCTCCTTTTCCTGGGCCGTTCCGATCAAAGTCTGGGGACTGGTTTTCAAAATCATACCCAGCAGTGGCGCGATGATGAAAAGTAAAACCAAAGCCCCCGCGAAGGTAAAAACCAGGTTTAGTATGCTGACTTTTTTCAAAACACTGTAATTCTTATTTATTTTTTAACCAGTTAACCACGGACACGATCCCATTTCAGGGAGGAGAAATGGATCACTGAATATTTTCCATAAAGATGTCTGAGACCGCTTTTACTGCGCGGTCGGAAAAAAAGTCGCAGGAGGGGAAAATACGAAATTTTCCGCCATCTTCATCCTTGGCACAGGGGACGACAAGGATCCCGGCCTGATCGTTGCGGTTCGCGATCTCGCTGAAAGAATAAACCGAACGATACCCGTCTTTTCCAACGACAGCAACAAGTCCTGTCCTAAGATTGTTTTTGCTGAATGAAAAATCTTTTCGCAGGACATCCTTTAAAAATACTCCCGAAAATGGTTGGGTACTGTGAATTCCCCGGCCTTTACCATAAAAAATAGTGTGGAGCGTTTCCGTCTGAAGGGTAGAAGGAAGCGAAGAAATTGATTCCACAGTTTTCGTTTGATTATGTATAATGATTTCCGGAGAGTACAACGGCTTCATTTCCCGGTTAACGGCAAAGGAACGTGCGTATGATTTCACGGTGATCCTGACAGGACTGGAAATATTCCGCTCCGTGATCAGGTCGCCGCCAACGATCAACCTGCTTTCTGCAGGAAGTGGCCAGAGGTCCTTGGTTTTACTGGGGACGATCCGCATCGCGTCGGTCGCGATAATGATGTTGTGAAGAAAGTTAGGATAGTAAATCTCACCCCAGGTTAAAATAACCTTTTCTCCTTTGGCATTCTCAATTTCCACATACGCGTCAATGATGGGAGAGAAATCGGCCTTGTTTTTCTTTTTCAGGATCCGGTCGTTGAGAATGTCGAACAAGGAGTATCCGTCATAGCGATAAGCTCCGATAAAAGCGTTGCTTCCATCCTCTTTAAGCAGCGTTTCCTTTACGATGACGCTGTGTTTTGGTAGTCCTGAGAAATCTATTTTTCCAGGATTTTCCACCTCCCCTGCAATTTCCAGATCTGCCACCGGCAATGAATAAGTTACTTCGTTATCGTAAAAATTATTCGTTTTATCATTCCGGTCAACAGCAATGGATTTATTCATCCGGAGAGTGCCGGCATTGTCAGGGACAGGGTTCATATTTTGTGAAAATGCTGACTGTAAAAGTAAGCTGAAAATGGTAATTGTTAAAACTTGTTTCATGGTTTTTAAGTTTATCCTGATGTTTTAAAATTTAACAGTGATTTCGGCATTGATCATCCTTCCCGGGCTTTGCTGAAGACGGTCATCAACATAGATTACGTCGAAAATATTATCCATATTGACTGCTGCCGTCAGATGTTTAAAAAAAGTGTGCCAGACACGGATGTTAAAAGTACTGTACGCCGGATATTTTGTTATCAGCAGGACCGGGTCGGCTTCATTTTCATCATTGATCCACCGGGAACCGACAAATTTATACAGTAAATTCAGATTGAGGATCTTATTTTTCAAGGT
>Ga0172381_10001262_pt1 | contig 30127 bp, 24 predicted proteins | sample Leawel6488metaG_FD_119754 | JGI IMG/M metagenome (GOLD analysis project Ga0172381, IMG submission 119754) | Leachate microbial communities from a municipal landfill in Southern Ontario, Canada - Leachate well 64-88 metaG | ecosystem: Engineered > Solid waste > Landfill > Unclassified | place... | reverse complement strand
CCCTCTGTTATCATATTGATAAACAGAGGGCTACCTGTACTTTAGAGTCTCCCCGGCGGGGCTCGAACCCACGACCCATTGATTAAGAGTCAATTGCTCTACCAGCTGAGCTACGGAGAGTTTGAGGGCTGCAAAGATAAAACAATTTCGGGAGAACCTTAAATGGCCTGTCAGAAAATATTTGGTATCTTTGAATAATGAACAGTACAGAGGACAGCGATGAGTTTGTTAGTGTCAAATACCTGAGTAAAATGGAGGAATCAAACAAATCGGCGTTGAATGTTATGGAAGGGGTAGGCCAACCTTCCCCTGTCAATACTGATCTGGTAAGGAAATTGAAGGACCGGAAGAAAAAGCGTCATCCTGTTTCAACCTATATTGAAGGGATCTTTGCCGGGAACCGGACCATCCTGAGCCAGGCTATTACCCTTGTTGAAAGTTCCCTCCACTCGGATCAGAAAAAAGCCCAGGAAATCATCGCCGCCTGCCTGAAAACCCGTCCAGCATACAGCTCCCAGCATCCAGCTCCCAGCATCCAGTCCCCCTCCCCCACTTATCGGATCGGTATCACCGGGGTTCCGGGAGTGGGTAAAAGCACCTTTATTGAATCACTGGGAACTTATCTGACATCACAGGGATACAAGTTAGCAGTCCTTGCCATTGACCCGAGCAGCAGTCGTTCAAAAGGCAGCATACTGGGAGACAAGACACGCATGGAAGAACTTTCGGTCGATCCGAACGCCTTTATCCGGCCTTCCCCGTCAGCCGGTTCATTAGGGGGCGTTGCGAGAAAAACCCGCGAAACCATCATCCTGTGTGAAGCAGCCGGTTTTAATGTGATCTTCGTGGAAACCGTTGGGGTTGGACAATCAGAAACCACCGTACATGGTATGGTTGATTTCTTTCTTCTGCTGATGTTAGCCGGGGCAGGCGACGAATTACAGGGGATCAAAAGGGGTATCATCGAAATGGCCGATACGATTGTGATCAATAAAGCCGATGGGGACAACCTGAACAAAGCCAACGCTGCCCGGGTTGAATATACCAATGCCCTGCATCTTTTCCCTCCCTCCGAAAACGGTTGGGCCCCCAGGGTTGATATATGCTCTGCCCATACAAAAATGGGGATAGAAAAAGTCTGGGAGGCCATCCTGTCCCATAGGGAAATAACCTTACAGAATGGATTCTTTCAAAGCAGACGCCGGGAACAAAACCTCCAGATATTTTATGAGGCCCTTGATGAAGGATTGAAACAAGCTTTTTTCTCCAGGAAACAAATGGACCATGCGGTCAAAAAGATCGAAAAAGGAATCCGGGAGGGACTTGTTAATCCATATTTCGCGGCACAGGCGCTTATCGACAAGTACTTCTCTGAAGAATAATGATTATATCAATCAGCCTGATTATCCCCTCGCGAGTTTGTTCAGTAATGCTGCAATTTCTTCAACATTTAAAATATAATCCACAACGGTTGTCTGAATGGCAGCTTTTGGCATGGAATCCACCTCGGCTGTTTCAGGATCCTGGACAATCGCCATTCCCCCGAATTCCTTTATTTTTTTTAATCCTTTACTGCCATCGTTGTTGGCTCCCGTCAGGATAATTCCGATCAACTGATCTTTGTAAGCCTCTGCTGCCGTTTCAAAAAGAACGTCGATAGAGGGGCGCGCATAATTGACGCGTTCATCAATGGTCAGTGTAAAAGTATGATCTGGTTCGATCAGCAGGTGGTAGTTGGGAGGCGCCAGATAGGCAAACCCGTTCTGGGGAACCTCTTTTTCATCGGCTTCCCTGACTTTTAATTTATGAAATTCGTTCAATATGTGTATCAGATAGTTTTCGGCATTGGGACTGATGTGCTGAACTATGATCACCGGAAGGTCGAATTGTTCATCCAGCCCCCGGAAAAGGGTTTTCAAGGCATTCAGGCCACCGGCGGAAGCGCCGGCCACAACTGCCTTATATTGTTTTCTGTAGGTCAATGGCGGGCTTTATAATAAATATTTCCTTATATAAATTTTCTCCTTGGGTATCAATGGATTAAATTCATGATAATGAGATGAAAACTGCAGGTTTTCCTTAGATCCCAGGCATAAAAGCCCTCCTTCGGGCAGACTATCTACAAACAGTTTAATTACCCTGTCCTGCAAATAGCGATCAAAATAGATCAGGACATTACGGCATATTACGAGGTTAACTTCAGCAAACACACTATCGGTTACCAGGTTATGGGTGGCAAAAACAATGTTTTTTTTAAGAATCTCTAACAATTTGGCATCTCCGGAGTTAATGGTATAATAATCGGACAAGGATCCTTTTCCTCCGGCTTTCTGGTAGTTAACTGAAAATTCTTTCATCCGGTTCAGGGGATAAACTCCGTCTTTGGCTTGTTTAATGATCACCGGGTTAAAATCGGTGGCATATATCTGCGTCCTTTCGTACAGGCCCTCTTCTTTCATCAGGATCGCCATGGAATAAACCTCTTCACCACTGGAACACCCGGCATGCCATATTTTGATGAAGGGATAAGATTGAAGAAGGGGAAAGATCTCTTCGCGTAATGCTTTGTAAAACGCAGGATCCCTGAACATTTCAGTAACTGTTATGGAAAGGTCCATCAGGATCTGGTCCACAAATTTGCGGTTCGCGAGGGATTCATGGATCATGTCGGTGATGTTTTTCATCCCGGATAAATTGAACCGGTTCAGTATCCTCCTTTTAACATGAGCCTGTGAATAATTCCTGAAATCGTACCCATACTTCTGATAAATAGCATCAACCAGCAACCGGATCTCTATATCCTGGTTTTCGAGCGATTCATTCTGGTTCTTTTTCATGATTGATATCTATCATGTCTTTTTCAACAGGTTGTGCTTTGGCTTGTTTTTTAAGAATAAAAGTACGTAGGGTGGAAGCAATAATACTGAGTAAAATAATACCAGCAATGGTAAAGAGGGATGCCTGGGTATCGATTTTGTAAATATCATGAACAAGCATTTTAACACCCACGAAAGTCAACAACGCGGCCAATCCGAGTTTGAGATAATAGAACCGGGTCATCACATCCATCACCAGGAAGAAAAGCGACCGCAATCCCAGGATGGCAAAAATATTGGAAAAGAATACAATGTAGGGATCTTCGGTCACAGAAAAGACAGCAGGGACAGAATCAACGGCAAACATGACATCAGTAAATTCAATGATCATAAGGACAATGAGCAGGGGGGTAATAAAAAGTTTGCCTTCATTCCGGATAAAAAATGTTTCAGCATGATGGTCATGGCTCACATTAAAAAACCGTGAAGCCAGTTTTACAACCGGATGCTTTTCGGCATCAATTCTTTCTTCTTTTTTTGTAACGAGGAATTCATAGGCCATTTTAAACCCGATGATCAGCAACATTCCACCAAACAGATACAAAAACCAGGCAAACCGTTGGATCAGGGCGCTGGCTGCAAAAATGAAAATAAACCGCATCACGATGGCGCCTAAAATACCCCAAAACAATATCCTCTTATAGAACCTGGGGGGAATGTTAAAGGAAAAAAAGATCAGTATCATAACGAAAATGTTATCGATTGAAAGGGAATATTCAATCAGATAACCGGTAATGTATTCAAGGGAAAGGTTTTTATTGTAAAGCTCAATGGCTTGCCCGGTGGCAAGGCCGGTCAGGTCTATCGGATGCTTGTATAAATCAATCCGTTGTTGAATTTCCGCCAAGGTATCAATTCCATGGATCCAGTTACCGTGAAAACGGATCAGAAAATAAAAAGCAATAGCAGTAGCAACCCAAACAAGGGTCCAGGTAAAAGCTTCCCGGAAAGAGAGAACATGGTTTTTTTTTTGAAAAACCCCCAGGTCCACTCCTAACATGAGTAAGATAAAAATCAGAAAAGAAGAGAAAAAAATGAGCTCGTTAGCATTAATCATATCCCGTGGTCCAAATGCAGGTAATTCAGCCCTTCAAAGTTATAAAAAATTCTTATTTTTGCTCACTTATATCCAACCAGAACTTTCGTGGCCATGAACAACACAGTCTCGTTAAATCCTAATGCACTCGTACATTTCCTTGATAAACCCAGTAATGATTTCACCAAATCTGATTTGATCCGTTTCATTGAAGGGAATGGTATTAAAATGGTGAATTTCCGTTATGCCGGAGCAGATGGCCGTCTGAAAACCCTTAATTTTATTATCAAAGACCTTCAACACCTCGATGGGATCCTGAGCGCCGGAGAGCGGGTGGACGGTTCAAGCCTCTTCCCCCATTACGTGGAAGCCGGATCTTCCGATTTATATGTCATTCCACGATACCGGACTGCATTTGTCAACCCTTTTTCGGAAATACCTACCCTGGATATCCTGTGTTCCTATTATGATAAAGATGGCAAACCTTTTGCCAATTCACCGGAATATATCCTCCGGAAATCACACGAAGTCCTGAAGAAAAAAACCGGTTTTTCCTTTGAAGTGATGGGAGAGCTGGAGTATTATGTTATCAGTGAGCAAGATAAGCTTTTTGAAGCAGTTGATCAAAGAGGCTATCATGAATCTTCTCCTTTCTGCAAATGGGAAAAACTCCGGGCTGAAGCGATGCAGGCCATTGCACAATGCGGAGGTTATATTAAATATGGCCATTCGGAAGTTGGAAATTTTACGGAATCAGGACTTTCGTATGAGCAAAACGAGATTGAATTCACTCCGGTTGCCCTCGAGGAAGCTGCCGAACAACTATTGATTGCCAAATGGGTTTTACGGTCTTTAGCTTACAGGCATGGCGTTACAATAACCTTTGCCCCAAAAATTACCACTGGAAAAGCCGGAAGCGGGATGCACGTTCATACCCGTCTCATGAAAGAAGGGAAGAGCGTGATGCTCGATGATGGAATATTATCGGAGGTGGCTAAAAAAGCTATTTCCGGTTATCTTGATCTTTCCCAATCCCTCACTGCCTTTGGAAATATGATACCAACCAGTTATTTCCGTCTGGTCCCGCACCAGGAAGCACCTACCAACATTTGCTGGGGCGACCGGAACCGTTCGGTCCTGGTGCGCGTGCCATTAGGATGGGGAAGCAAGCATGATATGATAACCGATGCCAATCCCATCGAAAAAGAGACCCAGAAAGGGTTCGGTAGCCGGCAAACGGTCGAGTTCCGTTGTCCCGATGGATCTGCTGATGTTTATCTGCTTTTTGCCGGACTGACTGTCGCTGCCCGTCATGGAATGGAAATGACTGATGCATTGGCATTTGCAGAAAAAACATACGTGGATGTCAATATTTTTGAGGAAAAGAATAAAAACAGGGTAAGCCAATTACAGCAATTACCTTTTAGCTGCTGGCAGTCGGCCGGGTGCCTTGAAAAACAACGTAGGTTCTATGAAGAATATAATGTGTTCCCACCAGCCATCATCGATGGAATAATCCGCCACTTAAAAAGTTTTAATGACCAGAACCTCCGGGAATCCATCAAAGACGATGAAAAAGAGATCATGAAACTTGTCAATGCCTACCTCCATTGCGGATAACAAACCCATTAACAATTATGCCATTTTGTCAGCGTAATTTTATTGATGATTGTCATTTTGTCTGACTTCTTTTATTTCTTCTTTATTTTATTGACTGGTATGGCTTTTGACCATACCGGGTCAGAAAACAAAAAGTTTAACAAATAAGAAAGGAGTATAAGTTATGACACTCGTAAAATGGCAACACAGAAATCCATTAAGTGATATGGTAAACAATCTCTTTGATAATGATCTTGGAGATTTTTTCGGAAAACGTTTTAGTGATCCGGCAGCAAACATCCTGGAAAATACGGATTCATTTGAACTGGACATCGCAGCCCCGGGAATGAAGAAAGATGATTTCAGGATTAATCTGGACAACAACATTTTGACCATTTCATCAGAAATGGAAGATGAAAAGCGGGAAGAAGGAAAAAATTATTCCCGGAAGGAGTTTTACTATGGGTCTTTCAGCCGTTCGTTCACATTACCAAAGATCATTGATCTTGAAAAAATCAAAGCTGATTATGAAAATGGCATTCTGAAGATAACCCTTCCGAAAAAAGAAGAAGCAAAACTTGATGCCCGTAAAGAGATCAAGATTTCGTAAAATTTGTTTGAACTTGAATGCATTTAAGCCTTGCCGTGATGGCAGGGCTTTTTTTTCAGAAAAAATGGCGGAAGGGGAGTAAGATCCATTCAAAGATCTTTTCGATCATAGGACGGCGGGCCCATTCTTCATGATCAAAAGGTTGGGAATTGCGGATGGTTTCCGAAATATGTTCCTGCAACTGCCTTACGATCTCCTGTTCGGAACCGATCAGCGCTATTTCATACTGGTAACGGAAACTACGATAATCAAAATTGGCTGAGGATATCGAGAACACAGCATCATCAATCATCAGCAATTTGGCGTGCAGGTTATATGGCAGATAAAAAAGCAGTTTTACTCCTGCATTGTGGAGTATCCCTAAATATTTATGACGGAGGATATCAATCATCCTTACATCCGAGTGTTTGGGCATGATCACGGTCACGTTGATACCCCGGTTGCTTGCATCCATCATGGCCTTCCGGAGCACATAGCCTGGAAGGAAATAAGGTGTTTCTATAACAACTGACCGGGTTGCTTTTCTGATTAATTCGGTATATCTCTTCTTCAAACGTTGAAACTGGATGGAAGGCACATCGCGGATGATCTCGAAATCACCGTTTCTGATCCTGCGGGTGAAGGTTACCTTGTTGCTAATGATATACGGGTTAAAAGCATTAAAATTTTCAAGGAAGACTTTTTTAAAAGATAACGCAAGCGCTCCTTCCATCCGCAGGCACAGTTCCCGCCAGTTGAGATTGTAACCCGTTATATTGGCCGAGCCTATATAGCTGATATGGTCATCGATCACCACTATTTTCCGGTGATCGCGACGGTGCCCACGGGTAAAAAGATCGGTATTGATTTTGATTTTTTCAAAAAATTTAACCTCGCCACCCAGTGCAATAAGCTCCTCAAAAAAAGTTTCGGAGATAGGGCCTTTTCCCCAGGAGTCAATTAATATCTTGACCCCAACACCTTCGCGGCCCTTGCGGGTCAATGCATCCCTGAACCTGACCCCCATGTGGTCGTTGGAAAATTTATACGTTTCAAGAAAAATATAGGAACGCGCCTGGGCGATGTCGTTAAGCATCAGGTTATAATACTGAAGCGTGTCGTCGATGATGCGGAATTCCATAGCTCAAAAGTAGTAAAAGGATTGAATTCCTATTCAGGTCAAACGATGAAGTGGTGAAATTTTGTGTATGTTTGCTATAAAATAATTAACCATGATCAAATCAATGACCGGTTACGGAAAATCTATGGCAGAAATTACCGGCCGTAAACTAACAATCGAGATCAAAACTTTAAACAGCAAGCAACTTGACCTAAGCCTTAAGATCCCCGGATATTTCAGGGAAAAAGAGCTGGAAGTCAGGAATTTAATAACACAGCAGCTGGACAGGGGAAAAGTCGATTTTTTCGTTAACCAGGAAATGACCGGTGAAATGCTCAGTCATTCATTGAATCATGATCTGGCCATGAAATATTATACCGATCTGAAAATATTGAGAAAAAAGATGCGCGATGATACCCCCATACTTCCCCTGGTGATTAAGATGCCGGATGTGTTGCAATCGAGCCGTGAAGAGATCGATGAAAAGGAATGGGAAGTAATTCGGGAAGCCATCAGGACCGCGTTGGTCCAGGTTGATGAATACCGTATCGGGGAAGGCAAAGCGCTGGAGGAGGACATGCTGAAACATGTCCATGCCATCCTCCAGTTGCTGGATGCTGTTGAGCCATTTGAAAAAAGCAGGACAGAAGAGATCCGGAAGCATTTAATAAGGGATTTTGCAACCATTTCAGGTGATTTTAACGGGTCTGCCCCTGATCAGAACCGGTTTGAACAGGAACTTATCTATTATCTTGAAAAACTTGATATTACAGAAGAAAAGGTTCGGCTTTTAAAACATTGTCAATATTTTCTAGAAACCCTGAGTGAACCTGTTTCCCAAGGGAAAAAACTGGGTTTTGTCACACAGGAGATGGGACGGGAGATCAATACCATCGGATCAAAGGCATCCCATGCCGATATCCAGAAGATCGTTGTCCAAATGAAAGATGAACTGGAAAAGATCAAGGAACAGTTGGGGAACATTTTATGATACAGGAAAAAGCAATCATTGTATCGGCTCCATCGGGAGCTGGAAAAAGCACCTTGGTCCATCATCTGATGGGGGTTTTTCCGCAACTTGAGTTTTCGGTTTCGGCTTGTACGCGTCCTAAACGGGCGGAAGAGACCGATGGGGTGGATTACTATTTCATCTCTGTTGCCCAATTCCAGGAACATATTGAATCCTGTGATTTTATTGAATGGGAAGAGGTTTATCAGGGATGTTTTTACGGAACCTTAAAATCGGAAATTCGCCGGATTTGGTCCTTGGATAAAATCCCGGTTTTTGATGTGGATGTGAAGGGTGGTTTGAACCTGAAAAAATACTTCCGTAAAAGCGGACTTGCCATCTTTGTCCAACCGCCATCAATGGGGACATTAAAAGAACGTCTGGAAAACCGGGGGACTGAGTCACCGGAAGATCTCGCGAAACGTATCGGTAGGGCCGAAAAGGAGCTTTCTTTTGCCCCGAAATTTGACACGGTCATCGTCAACAACGAATTGGAAAAAGCAAAACAGGAAATTTGTAACCTTGTTCAATCCTTTCTCCAATGAAAAGCGGTGTTAAAACCGGTCTTTTTTTCGGATCATTTAATCCGGTCCATATTGGCCACCTGATGATTGCCTCTTACATGGCTGAATTTACGGATATTGATCAGGTGTGGTTTGTTGTTTCGCCACAAAATCCCCTGAAGGAAAAAACAGGTTTATTGGCTGATCATCACCGGCTGACTATGGTCAATCTCGCCATTGAAGATGACCCCAGGTTCCGGTCATCGAATATCGAGTTTAAAATGCCAAAACCTTCTTATACCATTGATACCCTCACCTACCTGAGTGAAAAATATCCAGGGAAAGAATTTATTTTGTTAGCAGGTGCCGATATTTTACCAACATTCCACAAGTGGAAAAATTGGGAAGAATTGCTGAAACAATACCAATTTTATATTTATCCCCGGTCAGGTTCAGCAACCAACGAGTTGAGCAATAATCCGGCCTTTAAGTTGGTCGATGCCCCTTTGATAACGCTTTCCTCTTCCTTTATCCGGAACGGAATCCGGGAGGGAAAGAACCTGCAATATTTCCTTCCCGAAAAAGTATGGAAGTACATCAGGGAGATGCACTTTTATGAAAAGTGAGATAGTGAGTACTTAATCCATGGTCTTTCTGGCAAATTCCGAAAGGGCCGAAAGGGTTACCTCTGGCGCCTCTATATAACCCATGTGGCCAACATCGCGAAGCGTCAATACCTGACTTATTTCCGGCAAAGAGATCATTTCCCACAACCGCGCGAGTGGCGCTTTCGGATCCTTAAGCCCGAGGATAAATAAAACCGGAAGCTTTGTTGATTTCAATAATTCCGTCTGGTCGGGCCTGGTTTTCATGCCTTCGAGTGCAGCAATGATACCATCCTTGGACATTTTTGCCGATTGGTGGATAAGTTTCTCAATAGATTTAGAGAATTTTTTATGAACTCCCACCGGAAAAAGGCCCGGAATAAACTGGGCTACAAATCCGAACTTATCCTGGTCCACGATACCGATAGTCCTGTTACGGTTTTCCTGCTCGGCGGGGGTGTCAGGAAAACAATGAGAATGAAAGAGGCAAAACCCGCGGAGCATCTCGGGATGCTTGGCGGCAAAAGCCAGGGTCACATACCCCCCCATCGAATGGCCCGTCATCAGACATTTTCCGATCTTTAATTTTTTAAGAAGGGTATAAACCACCTCCGCAACAAGGTCCATGCTATGAACACCAGCAACACAATCACTCTTTCCATGGCCAGGAAGATCAATACAGATAACCCGGAATTTTTTTGAAAGTTCCGCGGTAAAAGGTTTCCATATCCTGGATGATTCAGTGAACCCGTGAATCAGAACTATTGCCTTCCCCTTACCTGAATCGGTAAAGAAAATTGCTTTCTTTTGAAATTTAATAACAGACATAGGATTTTACTATTGGTGATTTTATTTCATTATTTCTTCGATTTCCTGGATGGTTTTCGGGATGGGTCTTCCCAGGACCCGGTGGTTATCTGCCGTTACCAGGACATCATCCTCGATCCGGATACCACCAAAATCCCTGTAAGCTTCAACAACAGGATAATTGATGAATTCGGCAAATTTATTTTCCCTTTTCCAGATATTGATCAGTTCAGGAATAAAATAGATGCCGGGTTCGATGGTCATCACAAATCCTTCCTGTAATTTTCTTCCAAAGCGCAAGGATGAAAATCCGAATTCTTTGCTGCGGATAGTTTCATTGTCGTATCCAACCAGGTTTTCGTCCATTCCTTCAAGGTCATGAACATCAAGTCCTAAGGGATGGCCAAGGCCATGAGGGAAAAAGAGGGTATGGGCGCCTTTAGCAGCGGCTTCTTCCGGGTTTCCTTTCATGATGCCAAGAGCAGTTAATCCTCTGGCAATTTCCGTAGCTGCAAGCAAATGGACATCCCGGAAAGGAACTCCGGGTTTCATGGCTTCAATACCCTTGAGATTTGCTGCCAGCACCACTTCATAGATCCCTTTTTGACGGGCATTAAACACTCCCCCCACGGGTACCGTTCTGGTTATATCGCTGGAATAATGGAAGTTATTCTCGCAACCTGCATCCGTGACGAGCATACGCCCTTCTTTCAAGGTATTTCCATGATTATGATTGTGCAACGTCTGGCCATTGATGGAAAGGATGACCGGGAAGGATACGGCGCCTCCAAAGGCAATGGCAATTCCTTCGATAATCCCTGATATTTCCTGTTCAACAATGCCAGGTTTGGCCATTTTCATGGCAGTGGTATGCATCTGGTAAGCCACATCGACCATCTTTTCAATTTCGGAAATTTCCCGCGCTTCCTTTTTCATGCGCAACCGGATGATATTTTTAACGAGGGGTTCCGAAACGCGCTTGCCAACTTCCAGATGGTGAATCCCCAAAAGGTCCGAAAGCCAAAGGATCGTTTCGCCCCGGTAAGGTGGCGCAAAATGAATGGGCCGCCCCTGGTTACATGCTGTGCGGATCACTTCTTTCAGCTCTTTCAGGGGCGCCGAATGAACAATCCCAACAAGGGCTGCCTGGTCTTTTATCGTGGGTTGTTTCCCCATCCAGATGATGTCATCAATGTCGATATCATTTCCGAATATCCATTCCTGATCATGGTCCAGATCGATCAAACCAACCAGGTCGGGATGGTCCAAACCAAAAAAGTAAGAAAAATTGCTATCCTGACGAAAGGCATAAGTATTTGCCGGGTAATTAAATGGAACTTCCTGGTTCCCTATAAATAAAACAATTCCTCCGGGCAGTCCGGGCCGTAGTTTTTTCCGGCGTTCGATATAAACATCTGAAGAGAACATAATTTAGATTGGATTTGAATTGTGAAAATTTTGTATAATTTATTTTATCATGAGGATATTTCCTTCTAATTTTGAAACAATGAACAAATATATTAAAAGGTTGTTATGAATTCTTCTTTTTTACGATTTTCTTCCATCACAAAAAAAATCTGGATGTCGCTTCTGGGTATTTTTCTGATGATCTTCCTGGTGGTCCACCTGGGTATCAATCTATGTTTGTTACGCAGCGACGGAGGCGCCTGGTTCAATGCCGCGGCCCATTTCATGGGGACAAACTATATCGTGAAGGTGTTTGAGGTTATCCTTTTCGGGGGGTTCATTTTGCACATTCTTATCGGGACCATCCTCCAGATACAGAACTGGATGTCCCGTCCGGTAAGGTATAAGGTTACCAATAAAACCTATACCCCTTTCCTGTCAAAGTATATGATCTATACCGGAATTATCATTCTAATATTCCTCCTTATTCATTTTATGAATTTTTATTTCATCAGGTTAGGATGGGTAAGCAATCCGAACATCACGGCTGAAGGGGAACCTGATTTCTATCTGATCGCACAGGAACTTTTTGTACAACCCGCGTATTCCCTGCTGTATATTATCCTGATCATAATCCTGGGATTCCATCTGAATCATGCTTTCCAATCGGCCTGGCAAACCCTGGGAGTAAATCATCCACAGTATAACGGTTTTATACGGTGGTTCGGGACCATCTATGCCATTCTTATTCCTCTTGGTTTTATTTTTATTCCATTATACTTTTTACTTATTCGCTAAGCATCATGGCTGAATTAAATGCAAAGGTCCCATCGGGCCCGTTAAGCAGTAAATGGTCGCGTTATAAAGATCATCAGAACTTAGTCAATCCGAACAATAAGCGTAAGCTGGATATTATCGTGGTCGGTACCGGGTTAGCTGGCGCATCAGCTGCGGCATCGCTGGGTGAAATGGGCTTTAACGTAAAGATTTTCTGCTATCAGGACAGTCCGCGGCGGGCCCACAGTATTGCGGCCCAGGGAGGGATCAACGCTGCCAAGAATTATCCGAACGATGGCGACAGTATTTACCGGTTGTTTTATGATACCATCAAAGGTGGCGATTACCGTGCCCGTGAGGCCAATGTCTATCGACTTGCCGAGGTCAGCAATGCCATTATTGATCAATGTGTGGCGCAAGGCGTCCCCTTTGCCAGAGAGTATGGCGGATCGCTTGAAAACCGCTCTTTTGGCGGCGCCCAGGTTTCCCGGACATTTTTTGCCAGGGGACAAACCGGGCAGCAATTGTTATTAGGCGCTTACAGCGCCCTGAGCCGGCAGATCAAATTGGGTACCGTTAAAATGTTCAACCGGCATGAAATGATGGATGTCGTTATTATCGACGGGAAAGCCCGTGGGATCATTGCCCGCGACCTGATCACCGGTAAGCTGGAACGTCATTTTGGCCATGCTGTAGTAATCGCTTCAGGCGGTTACGGCAATGTATTTTATCTTTCAACCAATGCCATGGGATCCAATGGCAGCGCCATCTGGCAAATTTTTAAAAAAGGCGCCTTTTTCGCCAACCCTTGTTTTACACAGATCCATCCGACCTGCATCCCTGTTCATGGCGATTATCAGTCGAAGCTAACACTGATGAGCGAAAGTTTACGGAATGATGGGCGCATCTGGGTCCCTAAAAAGAAGGAAGACGCGGAAGCCAACCGGAAGGGCAAGTTGAAAGCCAATGACATACCGGAAGAAAACCGCGATTATTTTCTCGAACGCCGTTATCCTGCATTCGGGAACCTGGTCCCACGCGATGTGGCCTCACGGGCCGCCAAAGAACGTTGTGATGCCGGTTATGGCGTAGGCCCGACAGGGCTGGCCGTCTTTCTCGACTTTAAAGAATCGATCGGCCGACTTGGCAAAAACGTGATCGAAGAACGATATGGAAATCTTTTCCAGATGTATGAAAAAATAGTGGATGAAAATCCGTACGAAAACCCGATGATGATCTACCCCGCCGTACACTATACCATGGGGGGGGTCTGGGTTGACTACGAGCTGATGTCAACGGTGACTGGTTTATTTGTTGCCGGTGAAGCCAATTTCAGCGACCATGGCGCCAACCGCCTGGGCGCTTCCGCCCTGATGCAGGGGTTGGCCGATGGCTATTTTGTCCTCCCTTATACCCTTCAGAATTATCTTTCGGGAGAGATCAAAGTCGCCCGGATATCAACCGATAAAACCGAATTTGCAGAGACGGAAAAGAATGTCCGTCAACGGCTTGAAAAACTGATGGCCATCAAAGGCACGAAAACCGTTGATCATTTCCACAAGGAGTTAGGTAAAATCATGTGGGAAAACGTGGGCATGGGACGTACCGAAGCCAGATTAAAAAAGGCAATTGAGCTCATCCGTAAGTTGAGGGCAGAATTCTGGAAAGATGTAAAAATCCCGGGGACCCCTGACGAACTGAATGTGGAACTTGAAAAAGCCAACCGGGTAGCCGATTTCATGGAGATGGGCGAATTGATCGCGTTGGATGCCCTGGACCGTAAGGAAAGTTGTGGGGGACATTTCCGCGAAGAATACCAGACCGAAGAAGGGGAATGTTTGCGAAATGACCAGGATTACAAGTACGTGGCGGCCTGGGAATACAAAAGTGAAGGAAATTTCGTCCTCCATAAAGAACCTTTGGTTTATGAGGAAATTGAGGTAAAACAGAGGGTATACAAATAATTGACCATTGACCATTGACTATTGACTATTGACAAATTAAAAAAGTATTAGATTTTAAGTTCTGGTTTTGAATTTTAAGTTTTGAGTTTTAAGTTGACAGCGATATGAAATTAATCCTGAAAATCTGGAGGCAGAAGGATGCTAAATCTTCCGGTAAGTTTGTTACCTACAACCTGGATAATATCTCGCCCAATTGTTCCTTTCTTGAAATGTTAGACATCCTGAATGAACAGTTGATCAGTCAGGATAAAGATCCGGTTGTTTTTGACCATGATTGCCGGGAAGGGATCTGCGGGATGTGCAGTTTGTATATCAATGGCCGGCCACACGGACCTGATGACGCTGTAACGGCTTGTCAGCTTCACATGAGGAAATTCAGGGATGGTGATACGATTATAATTGAGCCCTGGCGCGCCAAACCGTTCCCCGTTATAAAAGACCTGATGGTTGACCGGACCGCTTTCGATAAGATCATTCAGGAGGGAGGGTATATCTCGGTCAATACCGGGGGGGCTGCTGAAGCAAGCAGCATCCTGGTGAGTAAAAAAAATGCCGAGCTGGCCATGGACGCCGCTGCCTGTATCGGATGTGGCGCGTGCGTGGCCGCTTGCAAAAACGCTTCTGCCATGTTATTTGTATCAGCAAAAGTTTCCCAGTTTGCCCTGCTTCCGCAAGGACAACTCGAAGCTAAGGAGCGCGTAAAAAAGATGGTTAAAAAAATGGATGAGCTTGGATTCGGAAACTGTACCAATACCTATGCCTGTGAAGCCGAATGTCCCAAGCTGATCTCCCGGTCGAACATTGCGCGCATGAACCGGGAATTTTTCTGTGCAAAGGTCAGTTGATCAAGGATTCTGGATGCTGGATGCATTTTCATTTAAATGAACAGCATTCTTTATTTGATCTGGATGATACAATAAGCATACTCTTTATCCGACATCACAAATTCCAGCGGGGTGACCTGTTTTCCCTGACCGTAATCCCAGTATGAAGCTTCTTTGACCCAACGCTGAAAGCCTACGGTATTAAGTATATACAACTGCCACCCGGGTTTAGCATATTTCATCCAGGTATTTATGACATCGACCTTGAAAGAATCTTCTTCTGTATCATCAAAATATACGGCAGAAGAAATCCAGGTTTTTGCAGGTTCAAAGTTTAATGAGGAAGTCCATACCGCCTTGTCATGATAATCCGGATGGGGTGATCCCGGCTTCCATTCCGGATATTTCCGGGTCCCGTCATAGTCATGGGAGCTCCAGGCATACCAATAGATGCTACCATCATCTTTTTTGTCTTTCAGCAAATCGCTTTTTGTCTTAAACAAGTCATTCATCATTGATTCATAGGTTTGGCCCTGTGGCAAAAGGGCCCTCAGATCCAACCGGTCAGCGCCGGCTTTGACGTAAAATATTCCATTCTGATAGTCGAACTGAGCCGGGTCATATTTGTTATATGAAGGCCGTCCACCAATGGATACCGCGATGGAGCCATATCCGAAAGCCTTGAAATAGGCAGGGTCAGGCCCTTCAGGAGGGGAAATAAACGCGACCAGCAAAATGGTCGTAAATACAAAAATGCAGGTTTTCATTTTTTTCATGGTGTTTGGTTTTTGATTCACAATGGCGTTTGGGGGAATATTATTTTGAGGATAAATTATACGATCTGCCAGCAAACAACCGGTTGTTACCTGAAAAAAGAAGAAGCAGCGTGTGGTGTTTTAACCAGTTTGGACCTCGATAGGGAGTATAGCAAGAAAACCGGCTATGACAAATATAGGCAAAGAATTTCCTGTATGCAAATATTTTTATGGATCATATTACTTTTCGTCTTTGAACCGGATTAAGGATAAAAAATAAGATGAAATTACTTCGTTTCAAACCGGTTGAAATCCGTTCGAGGGTTTGTTTTATTGGAAAATCTAAAAAAATCTTACATTACCAGGTAAGATCGGTTTCATTGGTCCCGCAAATTGAGGCGCCGTTTAAGGTAAAGCCTTCTGAACAGGTCCCGGAAATATTCTGGCAATAGACAATGTTTTGATTCCGTTACAGGATAAAATCGGCAAGGGATCCCAATTGGAACGTATCAGAAAGTACATCAGGAAAAATCCTGCCCATTGGAAATAAATATCGTCCAAACATATTTTCAGCTAAATTTGCAAGGATTGAGGATTACAGATGGGAGATGGGGGATGGGAGATAAAAAGAAAACCATGCGGTTTAGTGAAATTCCCGGACAGGAGGAGATTAAGAAGAAGCTGGTACAGACCGTCATTGACCAGAGGGTTAGCCATGCCCAATTGTTTTTTGGTCCTGAAGGGTGTGGTAAGCTGGCCCTGGCAATTGCCTATGCGCAATTTATCAATTGCACCAACAAGCAAAATCTATCTCAGGTTGACTATGCAAATGACGAATTACGGTTAACGAACGGTTTAAAAATCGATTCCTGTGGCGTTTGTCCATCCTGTATAAAATATCAGAAACTGGCACATCCCGACCTCCATTTTATTTACCCCGTTGCCACAACTAAAAAAGTGCCGAAAAAGCCGCAGAGTAAGTTTTTTATTGACGACTGGCGAAAGTTTCTTTTCAATACCAATTTTCAGGCAGGGCTTCAGGGCTGGTACGAAGCCATTGAACTGGAAAACAAGCAGGGTATCATCAATGCCGAAGATTGTAATGAGATCATTACAACACTCAGTTATAAAAGTTATGAATCGGATTATAAGGTAATGATCCTGTGGATGGTCGAGAAATTATTTTATTCAGCCGCCCCAAAAATCCTGAAGATATTGGAGGAGCCCCCGGAAAAAACTTTATTCCTGCTGATCTCCGAAGATCCGGATCAAATCATAAAAACGATCTTATCCCGTACCCTTCTTGTAAAAATCCCCGGGGCGCCAGTACTTCAGGAGGGACGAACCGAAGAAGAAGCTGTTCATTTCGAGTCATTCAGGCAATGGATGCGTTTATGTTATAGCGCAAATATCGGTAAATTGATCCCGTTTACGTCAGAACTGGCGCGGCTGGGAAGGGAAAAACAAAAAGGTTTTCTCACTTATAGCCTGAAGGTGATTGGCCTTTGTGCTTCAGTCAATTTAAGAAAGCAATTACCAGGAGGGATTGAGGGGGATGAATTGAAATTTATCCGGGATTTTTCACCTTTTATCCGCTCTGAAAACCTTTCCTCGTTCAATGATCTCTTTAACGCGGCTATCTTTCATGTTGAGCGTAATGCACATGCTCCCACCCTATTCTTAGACCTGTCGCTTAAAATAGTACGGCTGTTTAATCCGAATTTTGTACCTTTGTCATGATTTAGAAGGAAATGGAAGACGAAGAACTGCATCAGGATCATCAAGCTGAAATAGAGAAACAGGAAGAAAGTTCTGCTGATCAGGATATTTATGAGTTTCATCCAGCCAAAATGGCTGAAAATCCCTTTTTAACCCGTGGATGTTGTCAGCCCCCCAGATTGTATCATAAGAACGAATCGGTCTTTCAGCATCGGTGTAGCAAATTCGATTCCTTTGACTGGATGAAAGATATTCCGGTCGTCGAAGGATCTCCGGTTTTTGACATTGTGGAAGTCCGGTTTAAAAACAGCCGGAAAGACTATTACCGTGTACCTCCGGATCTGGAACTGGTGGTTGGCGATATGGTTGCCGTTGAAGCCTCTCCCGGACACGACATCGGGATTGTTAGCATGGCAGGTGAAATGGTACGGTTTCAGCTCCGTAAGAAAAATTTCCCTGTTGCATCGGAAGATATTAAAAAAGTCTATAGAAAAGCCAGGCTGACCGACATAGAAAAATGGGTTGCTGCCGTTGAACTGGAGACTTCGACCATGTTCCGGTCACGCGCAATCGCCGAGCAATTAGGCCTTCAGATGAAGATCAACGATGTGGAATACCAGGGTGACAATACCAAGGCGATCTTTTATTATTCAGCCGATGACCGGGTTGATTTCCGGGAATTGATCAAACTACTGGCCGAAGAGTTTAAAGTCCGGATCGAGATGCGTCAGATCGGGGCGCGGCAGGAAGCAAGCCGCCTGGGAGGAATTGGTTCCTGCGGACGGGAATTGTGTTGTTCCACCTGGATGAGTGATTTCAAATCGGTTACAACAGGGGCTGCCCGCGTTCAGCAACTCTCACTAAACCCGCAAAAGTTAGCAGGACAATGCGGAAAGCTTAAATGTTGCCTGAATTATGAATACGAGTCCTACCTTGATGCCATTAAAAACCTTCCGAATCCTGAGATCCGGTTAAAAACAAAACGGGGTGAAGCCGTTCATCAAAAGACTGATATTTTCAGAAGACTGATGTGGTATTCCTATCTGAACGACATGAATAACCTGTTGGCTATTCCGGTTGAAAATGTGATCCTGATCCAGGAAGATAATAAAAAAGGGAATATGCCTGAGAAACTGGAAGATTATTGTCAGATCACAGAGAAAAAATCAGAATTTGAAAGTGGTGCAGGACAAGATGATCTTACCCGATTTGACCATTTGTAACTGTTATTTTGAAGAGAATATCATGCTCATCAAACCGGAAAAGAAATACCTGCTGTTTTTCATTTTACTGATAGTGATATTTACTGCATGTGATTCAAACCGGGTGTTCGATGAAAACAAGACCGTTGAAAATGGAAAATGGAAAGTCAATAACAAGTTCCGGTTTGATGTTCCCGTTGAAGATATCCTTTCGCGGTATGATTTTTATCTCTATGTAAGGAATGCCGTAGATTACCCTTTTAGCAACCTTTTCCTTTTTATTACCACCATATTCCCAAATGGTCAGTTATCGCGGGATACTGTAGAACTGACCTTAGCCGGTTATGATGGTCGTTGGCTGGGATCAGGGATGGGAAGCGTAAAATACAATCAGTTTCTTTTTCAGAAAGGCGTGATGTTCCGGCAGAAAGGAAAGTACAGTTTTGAATTTGAACAAGCCATGCGGGTCAATGAACTCAAAGGCATACAAGATATCGGTCTACGCATCGAAAAAGAATGAACGATATATCACATATCCCGATCCTCAACGAAATGTCACCCCGGCCGGACAAAGGGCGAAATACAAAAAAATACCTGAAGGGATTTTGGATTTCATATATTATTGTGATCCTTCTTATTGCAGTATTTTTCGTGGGAATAGCCTATGGGGTTTTCGGGAAGATGCCGACTTTCGAAGAACTCGAAAACCCAAAAAGCAATCTTGCCTCAGAAGTGATTTCATGCGATGGGAAACTTTTAGGAAAATATTATATTGAAAACCGCTCCAATGCTCAGTTCCAGGATCTTTCACCCAATGTCATCAATGCCCTGATAGCTACCGAAGATGCCCGTTTTGAGAAGCATTCAGGCGTGGATATGATCGCCATTGTCCGCGTGATGTGGGGCATGGCCACAGGTTCTTCCAAAGGAGGCGGTTCCACCATCACCCAGCAATTGGCTAAAAATCTTTTCCCTCGTAAACAAGACCGGTCATTTGGTGAAACCGTGTTGATCAAATTCAAGGAGTGGATCACTGCAATCAAATTGGAACGGAACTATTCAAAGGACGAGATCATCGCCATGTACCTGAACACAGTCGATTTCGGAAGTCAGTCTTATGGGATCAAATCGGCTGCCAAGACCTATTTCAACAAAGAGCCAAGCCAGCTTAATGTTGAAGAGGCAGCCGTACTGATCGGCGCCCTGAAAGCGCCGACATGGTTCAGTCCCGTACGTAATCCCGAACGCTCTCTTGAACGCCGCAATGTGGTGCTTTCCCAGATGCAAAAATATGAGTATATCAGCCAGTCTGAATATGATTCTGTAAAAAACCTGCCCATCGATATGTCAAGCTACCGCATCCAGGACCATACGACCGGTATTGCCACCTATTTCCGTGAATACCTTCGCATGATCATGTCCGACTGGTGCGCACAACATCCGCGCGAGGATGAAACGCCATATAACTTATACCGTGATGGGTTGAAAATTTATACCACCATTAACTACCGGATGCAGGAATATGCCGAACAGGCTATGCTCCAGTATCTTGGCAAGGAATTGCAACCCAGCTTTTTCGCCCATTGGAAAGGAATGCCCAATGCCCCATTTGTTTTTGAAAAAAACGTGGAGAAAAAAGAGATCAACAGTTTGATGATGTCAGCCATGCGACGTTCCGACCGTTATCTCCACATGAAAACGGAAGGATATAGCGACGAACAGATATTACAGGATTTCAGGATCCCGACCAAAATGAAGGTTTTCTCTTACCGGGGAGAAATTGATACTATTATGACCCCCATGGATTCGATCCGGTATTATAAATTTTTCCTGCAGTCGGGACTGATGTCAGTAGATCCGCATACCGGCCAGGTAAGAACTTACGTGGGGGGTATTGACTACCGTTTTTTCCAGTATGATCATGTCAAGCTGAGCAAGCGTCAGGTCGGTTCAACATTTAAGCCCTTTCTTTATACGCTGGCCATGCAGGAGGGAGAATCGCCGTGCTCGCGTTATTTGAATGTCCAACCGGTCATCGATTTGGGAAATGGCGACGTTTGGGCCCCTGAAAATTCTGATGATCAACGAAGGGGGGAACAGGTAACCCTGAAATGGGCATTGGCCAACTCCAACAACTGGGTATCGGGCCAGCTCATCCGGAAATACTCACCCAAAGCTGTGGTTGCCATGGCCCATAAAATGGGCGTTACCAGCGATATTCCTGCCGTGTACTCCATCGCGCTCGGTTCCTGTGACCTTAGCTTGTATGAAATGGTCGGCGCTATGAGCGTTTTTGCCAATAAAGGAGTTTACATAGAACCCTCCTTCATCACCCGGATCGAAGATAAGAACGGTAATGTATTGCAAACATTCACTACAAAATCGCAGGAAGCAATCAGCGAAGAAACTGCCTGGCTGATGATCCAGCTAATGAAAGGGGTTGTGGAAGTGGGAACGGGCGTAAGGCTTCGGTATAAGTATGGTTTTGACAACCCGATTGCCGGGAAAACAGGAACTTCCCAAAATCAAAGCGACGGTTGGTTCATGGGGATCACACCCGACCTGGTTACCGGTGTATGGGTTGGCTGCGAAGACCGGGCAGCCCATTTCCGAACCATTACCCTGGGACAAGGCGCCAATATGGCCTTACCCATCTGGGCCCTTTATATGCAGCGGGTTTATGCCGATCCCAGCCTGCATATCTCAAAACGTGAATTTGATCCCCTTAAGAAACCCCTTGAAGTTGACCTCGACTGCGGTGGAGATGAAGGTACTGCCGCTCCACCCAAAGGAAAGAAAAAGAAGAAGCGCGTGATCGACACGGACGAGTTCTGATATTCAGGATGTTAGATGACTATATCTATTCAATGGTTATTTCGTAAATCTCACCTTCATAATCAACCTTGGGGAAAGGAATGTTATCCTGGGAATAGGCTGAACCGATCCACCATTTGGTGTTATGAAATTCCTGGGTGATGATCAGCAGCATCTGGTTATTCGGGATCGACGTGACGGTCTCATCCATATACCCCACTACCCGCATTTTATCTTTCGAGGGACCAATCCGCCATATAATCTTATCGGGTTGCCAGTCGATCTGAAAATAATACCAATCTGAGCCAAATAGTTCATTGTCAGGTTCCGGTGTTTTCTGGGTCAGGGCCCGGTAATTCTTATCCCACCTGTGCGCCCAGTAAGTTTTATTCTGATATCTTACCGGGTAGCATCCATCATGGAATTCAGCAGGTTGCCAGCAAGCCATGTCCCAGTTGGTACAACAAACAGCAATTTTGTCATCATCGGCTAAAATCTCTTCGGGAAAAGGAACATTCCAGTCCTGCACGTTATTCTGGTCGTCGATCCCATTGTTATAGGCCGGTGGCAGCGTCCATGAAGGGCAATAGGGCACCGTTTTCAGGATCTCAAAATCAATCTCGGAATAACCCACATTTTTCACCCGTTGGTCCTGCTGCCCTCCGTAATAATTGGCCATATATCCTCCTTTGGAACAGTCGCGCCGGAAATTCCAGTCCGCCTGGCTCATGGTGATCAACCAGATGGCATTGGTAATACCGTTCCACATGTTGTCCTTGTTGAGTAATTCCGTCAGTTTGCATTTGACGGTCCATTTTCCATAAGTCATTCCATGCCGGGTGATCACGCCAACATTCTGTTTTTGCCATTTCCCGAATTCCGATTTGGGATTCCGGATCATGATCTTATGGTCCACCGGATCGGAGATAACCGTCTCACAGGGCCGCGGGGCTACCGAAGCAGTAATTGATATCAGCTCTTCCTTGGGGTAAAATCGTTTGTTCCAGTTGTAGTCCATCCGCGAATAATGATCATTGAGCACATCGGATATGACCGGGATGTTGTTCATCTTTGTTGAAGGATCAATAAAATGGACAAACTGGTCAAAGGCAGCTTTACGATACAGGGAAGTATCATTGCCACATCCTGCCTTCCTGTTCTGTTCTGCAACTTCTTTGGTAAAAGAATTCGGATTGATATAGATGCCTGCCCCGGGATCGGGCTTCGCAATCACAGTCAATTGGTCCGGGAAGCGCTGGATGATTGTATTTTTCAGGTTTTTCCCGGGACCGTATAGAAAATAAAAGTATGGATTAACGAAACCGGTAGCCTCTATCACGCCAATGTTTTGTACGCTTACGGGAATTCGTTTTTGTTCGATGATATCCGGTGTGGTAACAACCAGGACGAAACTGTAATTTCCCACGCGGGGGTTCCGTTTCCAGCGGTCGTTATGATTGTTTTCATAATAACGTTGCTCATCCCGGGGATTCCCCACGATGCGAAATTTATTGCTGATCTGGTGGAACTCATTGTCTGCGGGGATCATATCAGTTTCAGCAAAAGTAGTCGATACGGTTTCCCAACTCCCGTAGAAATTTTCCCAGGCATTGGGATGCTGCCGTGTCGTATCCTGCGTATCCTGTTCCGGAAATTTGTAAGATTCGTTCTGATAATATATCTTATATAAAAATTTCCGCGGGGTGGGCCCGGTATTTTTTATTTTAAATTCCAGATCAAAAAAACCACCAGCGACCTGCCGGACAGTCGGAATGATAAAGCCCTGATCAATAGCCTCGGTATAATCTAAATACAACGGCTTGTCATGGTCCCAGTTGGCCATGGGGTTGAAATCCCGCACCGAAAACTGTTCGTTGGCCGCTTCCGGCGATTGGGTTGACTGCCCGCATGAAATGAATAACCAGGAAAATGAGAAAAGGGTGGTAAAGATTATTGCAGCCATGTGAGAAAGTTTGCGGTTAACAGGAAAAGGTCCGGGAGGGTTCACGGGAAAATTCATTGTCAGTTTTTTTTCTTTTCAGGAAGTAAATAAAGCTCGGTAAAATCGGGCAGGATGTTTTTATACTGCCGTTCTTTGGCAATGCGGCCTATCACCATGAAACCAGGTTTCGAAGGAGAAGTAAAAGATCCCGGGATAAGCTCAAGCGACTCATAATACTTGGGATTATGATCTTTGTCGTAGCCCTGGAAATCGACCGAGGAAAGGATCTGGAATGTGCTATCGTTAAACCGTATTTCTTTCAGGTCGTATCGCCAGTCGCGGTTATAACGGAATATCCTGGCGGCGCTTCCTCCCTGCTGGTTCAGGGTAAAAAACCGGTCGGTTGTTTTCAGGGTATCAAGACCGATGATTTTGCCGACAAAACCTTGTTTTCCGGAAAAGAGGGGTATCCAGTATCCGGAAGTGAATTTCCTGAAGGTATAGGCGGGTTTCCCGGTCCCCTTTTCTTTGGTAACCGTGAGAATGACATCGGCAATGGAACCGGCAATAAACCGGCCCGGGTTCATCCCGAATTCATATTGTTGGCTGTTCCATTCAGGGATAGGGTCAGAATTATTGTCAGTTGATATTTTCCAGGTCCCGCCGGTATTTCCCGAAGGGGCAAATGCCATCAGCTTCCAGGTCCCGCCAGGACCTACTGTAAGTACTTCCGTTTTATTGTCACCATTGAAATCTCCGCAAAGTAAACGATCAGAAGGAGTATCAGATTGCCAGAGGATCTTCAGGGAGGTTTGCAGGGATCCTGAATTGGAACAGATCCCTGAGACAGGCTCAATTCTGATCAGCGCCCATTTTTTATCGGTACAAAGAATGAACTGGCTGTTTGATCCGGAAAGAAATTTTCCATCCAAAAGTTTTTTAATCTTCCCGAGTGGTGTAATTAGTCCTGAATTAGAGATGATCACCTTACGGAATTCATTGGAAGAAGGGCAAAATGTAAAAAGGACTAATTTTCCATCCGGTCCGGCTGTCAGCAGATCATTGGCGCCCGAACCCAGGAAATTACCGGAAACTGATGGGGCATTGGGCAATATTTCGGCCGGGGCGACAGGTTTTCCAACTTCTGCTTTTTCAAGAAATGAAACCGGCCAGGGCGGAAAATTGAACCGGGGGACAAAAGCATTTCCCCTCGTCATGTCAACCAGCGCTGAATCGCCCCTCCGGTCAACCGGCCCACCGAAAACGATATAATAATCATCGATGAGAATGTCGGCGCTGCTCGTATTCCAGAAATAGACCTGGAGTTTATAATCGGGCTTGAAAGTCACGGAAGCCATATCAAAATATCCGCTTACCTTGAACCACTTTCCCCGTGGGATCTCCGGGTCCCTCACATCAATCCCCTGCCAGAAAACATTAACGCCGAGTTCGTTGGATGCGGCAAAGACAAAAGATCCTTTGACCTCGTTTTTTGTGGGAAAGACGTAAATCCATGCGCTCAGGGCAACTGCTTTCAGTTTTTCAACCCCAATTTCCCCTGCCTTTCTTTCGATGGTCAGGCTGTAACTGTTCTGACCAAATGCTTTAACAGAATACTGTCCCGAGTGGGCGATCCCTTTGTACATTCCTCCTGGGGTATCTTTTCCCTGGTCAACTTCAAAATCAAAGTAAAGGGAGCCCGGGGCCCGGGTATGGATCTGCCGCGGGTTGGCAAACTCCTTTTCTGCGGAAGCCGGGAGTTTTACTATCCGGGTGAAAGGGAAGTATTTCAGTCCGAGGGCAACCACTACAACGGAAAAGAGCAGTAAGAAGCTGAAGATCAGTATTTTTTTCGTTTTTTTAGTCATTCATACAGGCTTAATGGATTCGTATCAGTTTAATATTGCCCTGGTAATCGCTGGTCATCATGCGGCAAAAATAAATTCCGGGAGCCAAAGGATTTCCGTCATCGTCGTTTCCATTCCAGATAACGAAATGTTCCCCGGTAACCTGGTTTGTATGAACAAGGGTACGCACGGGATTGCCCTGGAGGTTACAGATTGTTATGGTCACGGAAGATGGTTCCTGAAGCTGATAACGGATTGCGGTTTCCTGTGAGAAGGGGTTAGGATAGTTCCCCGTTAACCGGGTATCTGATGGTTTCACGGAGTTGTCCGTACCCACATGATAACTGACATTCAGCGTGACCGGGACCACAACCTTGTTGTTGTAATAATCGCGGACAATGAGGTTACACTGATACGTTTTGGGGAGTAACCCGGTTGCATCGATGGTAAAAGCTATCGTATCAGTCTGGTTATGGGCCAGGCTGCCAGTGAGTTGATCCAGCGTCAGCCACTCATTGCCCAGGCCGGAATTGTTAATTTTCACATTACCAGGTATTTGATGAGGCCCAATGCCAATACTGTCACCGGAGAGATTATATACAATGAAAATATCGTCCGTGTAATTGTCGGAGATACTTCCGGTAATGGCTGCCGTTGCTGTTTCTCCGGATTTGAGAACACCCTTACCACTTGTGGTTTCTCCATGCCAGTTAAGGGAATTTCCCATTCCGGGTGTTTCCAGAAGGAGTAATTCGCCCAGGGAACCACCCGAGAAATTAGTGGCACCGGTAATATTAATCCCCGGTGGAAAATCCATTTTTATATGTTTAATGCCTTCGTTGTCAGCGCTGCCGTTATGGGCATTAAACGTCCAGTTAAAAACCTGGCCCGGTATAAATTGCCCGTTGCTACAGGTAATGGACGATCCGTAAAGATTGTTGGGCGGATTGTCCGGGCTATTTGAAGTGGTATCAAAGACCATGACAGAATAAGGCATGATCCCTCCGCCAAGATTGGTCACCTGGATGGTATCGGTTACTGATTCGCCCGGGTGCAGGTTCTCCTCAAAAGAGAGCGGGCCGGCAGAAAGTTCCGGTAAAGCACCTTCTAACAAGGGCATTGAAATGATATCGACGATACATCCATCCCACCCGGCGCTTACCGAATAGTCCTTATGATATATCCATGAAAAAGTGTGATACCCTGCCGGAACCGGAAAAGACACCAATTCCCAGGGAACTATGCCGTCCCAGCGGGCCAATTCAAAGCCATCCATTTTAAAAGAAAGGTAATCATAATTATTATTGTTCGGATCATCTTCACAGGAAACATATTTCCAGAAGCTGATTTCGCCAGCCGTTAAAACGTGAACGTTGATGTTCATATAGCTTTCCGCGTTATCTGTAACTGCTCCCGACCGGGCTGCATACAATCCGTCAACAACCACGTCGGTCTGAAGCGACCAGGGAAATTGTCCTGAGAAGAACCAGGGAAATTTACTGAAATCGCCTGTTTCAAAATTTTCAATGATCTGTCCCGAAAGAAGGAACAAGGTATCATGGGTTGAAAAACCATTGTTGGCAGACAGGTCAGATGCCATCTCGTAGAGATGTTCGAACGAAGCATCAGGACTTGCCGTAACGTGAAAGGTCAGCGTCGCGGTCGAATCCGGGCCCATCAGGCTGATGGTTCCCGTGTTGGGATTGATAATCAGGCAGCTATCCATGGGATTCAGTTGGACTGTGATGGATGAGGCTTTGGCGCTTCCCGAGTTCTTATAAGCAATTTCTATATCAGCGCTTTCACCGGGATCAAGCATTCCATTATCCCCGTCAGCAAGATGGAGGCTGGTTATAGATAAGACCGGGGCCCCGGCTACCAGGCTGATGGAACGTTCAAAGTCAAGCCCATCGCCTGTGACCTGCATAAGGAGCTGGAAATTATGCCTATCGGGCACACCGGGGTCAACATTAAATGAAAACACCCCGGGCAGGATCAGGATCTCGCCTCCATTTACCACAGGAATAAACTCTGTACTATCGATCAATGTAATATAGGGATCATCAATGAGGATTGTTATATGGATATCGTTGAAAGCCTGAGCGCCAATGTTGATTATTTTCAGCGCAACTTCAGCAGTTTCGCCAAACTCGATGAGACTGTCCCCGCCAGAGGTAACAATCGGGTCAACCGATAACCCGGAGGTGCTGAAAAGTAAAGTTTTCAGGGTTGCAACATTGTTGTTATCGGTAGCGCGGAGTTTAAGTGGTACATTTTGATAGAAATATTTGGGGGTACCCGTAAAATGACCTTCTTCTGAAAGGCTCATTTCGGCAGGATAACCAGTTGTCAAAAATTTGTCAAGGGTATTGTCGGGGATTCCAGGGACATTGTTGTACGCCGAAAACTGGTAATTTTTATTGTCCCCACCGGATAATCCCGCAGTCCATGTTGTGCCGTCCGGATAATTCATGTCGCCATAATAAAATTCAATGGTACCATCAGGAAAAAGTTTCACGGCAATGTTGACGGGGTATCCCTGCAAATTATTAACGGAGGCTTTCCATCGGATGATGGCATAATTGACATTACCTTCGTACCAGATCCCTTGTCCGGCCGAAGGAATTATCCCAAGATCGGCCATAAAAGGAGAGATAATGTTTGTTTGCCTGAATAACAACATATTATCAACCTGGTATGGATAATGATATGGCTGGTCATCAAAGAGGATGTATCCGTCGGCATAGACATATAATGTATTCACCGTTTTATTATAGAACGGGAAATCGAAATCGAGTGTTTTAGTTGCATAGCCCGAGTTGTTGTTGGTAAGGGCCAGTTGTTCGTAAGACACTTCCGGGAAGGTTGCAGCGCTGGTACTTTCAGCGTAATCGAGTTTTAAATCCCAGTGATATGGCGGTGTACCGCCGGTTGTTGTCAATGTTTCATCATAAGGCTGATATAACAAGGCCGGAGGCAGCGTATCGTTGGCAATGACAGGTTTTTCAAAGTTAAGCGTATAGTTCAGCCCCATCTGGGTGATCCTGTTGTTCAGGATGGCAACATGGGAAACGGGATAAGCAGTCTCAACCGGGATGGTATTGGTATAGTCCATCAGCGACCAGTTGACAATTTCACCATCGCTGCTGTTGTCAGGATCCTTTTCCTGCACCTGTAAAAAATAACGGATTGGTTCACCCGGGTCGATCTGGTTCATCAGGGGTGTCAGGTCAAGCCCGAATTCGATGGTCTTGTCTTCTTCAGTATAACCACCCTGCATATAGTGATCGCCTCCCTGGAAGTTGAATATGGGAAATTCCAGGACAAAGGAAGGGGCCAAAGCATTCAGGTCGGTACTGATGCCAGCGGTGATTTTCAGCTTATTCCGCGAAGTATGTTTGAGTTTGACTTTCATGGTCAGTTGCGGGTTGCAGGTATCCTTAACATCCAATACATAGATCGTATGGTTCCAGATCCCTCCGTATTCAATTGCATCGGCCACATTTTTGTACATGGTATAGCAGAATCCCTCATTGCTGCATCCCGGTCCGGCGTAACCATTGGAAAATTTCAGTCCGCCGACTTCACAGTCATGCAGATCCACAACTCCATCGCCATTGATGTCAATATTGGTGGTATATAATCCATCCCCGTTAAAATCATACCGGATGGCATCGTTATATCCGCATATCGTGTAAGCATGTGAAGCATAACTTCCCCAGTAGGTTTGCACATATTTTCCTCCCTCCGGGGTGAAGGGCGGAAGGGTGGTTGAAGGGGTACAGAAATAAGAACCATAGATATTTCCAACGCCGCCAATGGGATCGCCATGCAGGTGGTCGAATATCCAGTATTTGAGGGTCAGAAGGCCTTCGGGGGTATCGGCCCTTATTGCTTTCACGCTGGTAAGCCGGTTGTGCATCCCGCGATAGTAAAGGTCATAACCCGAAATCCAGCGGGTAAAACCACCATAACCCAGGGTCCCTCCGTAATCTGCCACATTCATGTTACCACACATCCTTACAATTTCCCAGGAATCAAAAAAGCTGACGCCGGTATAATTTTCGCCACCATTGAGAAAATCCCAGGTAAAATGGGTGGGATAGGTATTTTCGGGCGTATTGGCCTCTAAATCGCGGAGCCGGTCTATCTCGTATGTAAAATTAAAGGCGATCCCGGCCGATTGACCACATTCGTATCCGGATTGCTGGGTAATGTCACGGAAGAATTTTTCTTTAGAATTATCAACGAATACAGGTAACAGCGGTGCATCAGGCCCCTTATAGGCATCCGGTAGTTTCAGTTCGGGGACATTTGACAGAACAAACAATTCCTGAGGGGTAAGCGAAACAGGCCCTTTGCCCTCAAGGGCCGGGTAATCCTGGGCGTTTAACTGCAAAACGGATAAAACCATGACAGTTAAAGCAAGGAGGAAACTTTTTTTCATGGAATTGAGGTACAATTAATTACTACAAACTTACGGTTTCTTCTTCGATTGTTCATACGTGTAAACAGCATCCCTTCGCATGATGGTATCGAGGGGGACCTGTTGATCCCGCGCCTTTTTCTCAACCAGGGCCAGCCAATCGGCATTATTCCTGATATTCATGATGATGTAATCGATGCTGTCCGCGTAACTTTTTCCTTCCAGGGTATTAAAATTACTATAAAACACATAGGCTGCATCTTCATGGATCATTTCTTCCAAAGATTTTCCCTGTAATCTTGCTTT
>Ga0172381_10001261_pt1 | contig 30133 bp, 17 predicted proteins | sample Leawel6488metaG_FD_119754 | JGI IMG/M metagenome (GOLD analysis project Ga0172381, IMG submission 119754) | Leachate microbial communities from a municipal landfill in Southern Ontario, Canada - Leachate well 64-88 metaG | ecosystem: Engineered > Solid waste > Landfill > Unclassified | place... | reverse complement strand
TCTAATAAAGATTTTTCTGATGCATATTCTGTAAATCCAGAGATTCCAGGTCTAGATTCTATTTTTTCACAAAGAGCTCCTATTTCTTATGTCTTCAATAGTTTAAGAGATGATATTATTCGTTCTATTCGTTCAAATGGATTTAATGAAGATATGATTCATACAATTATTGGATCTGGCTTTGAACATGGCAAGGATATTCTGATCAGTCATGCTAAGCGGGCATATCGTACTGGTATTAATGATACTGGTATTAATTATTGGGACATAAGATTAAATATTACTGATTCTAAGATCGAGAAACATATAACATATTATGTATATAAGTTAAGAGATGAATTAATGAGAAGTATAAAACGCCAAGTAATTGGAATTAAAGAACTTGGTGATGAAGATGCTTTTTCTGCATCGCTTGTAATAGATACTCTTGCTCATAGGAGTAATATGATTGATGAAAGCGAAGTAATGAGAGCTTATAATGCTGGACGCGGAGACGCTTATAAAGCTCAAGGCGTAGAAAATATTAAAATTGAACGAACAGGTAATTCTGATTGTAGTATTTGTGGTAATTCCACTTTGCAGTGGACTGCAACAGATGTTATAATCTACGAAGACTTACCTCCGTTACATCCACATTGTAGATGTATTTTAAAGAGAGTAGATAGATAACTATTGGAGGTTTTTACTATTATGACTAAAAAAGTAATTTTTACAGATTGTTATAAAATTGTACAACCTTCAGAGGAACAGAAACTTGCATGGAATGACGCATTCATAGATACTAATACAAAGAAAGGTCTTTGGGTTAGTATGGAGGCAACTCATGCTGCTATAGGAAATCGTAATAATAGATTTTATCTCCCATCCAAAATGAAAGATGGAGCAACAACTTTTCTTGGTAGAAAAGGAAAGACAGCTCCTATCTTAAAACATCATGGCGGAGGAATGTTTGGTGGAGATCAGGATCCAGTAGGAAAAGTTCGTGGTGTTGAATACGTTAGTACCATACCAGAGAACCTAATGGATTCAGAAGAAGTTAATCTACTTACAGATAGTACAATTCCTCTGAAGAAACAAATAAGAGCTGCTAGCAAATTCTTACAAAACGATTTTGTATATGAAGAAGACTGGGAAGGATTAGGATATATTCGTCTTGATGCAGAGATCTTAGATCCTAAAGCAATTGAGATGGTTAAAGATAACCGTTTTGATTCCGTATCAGTAAGTTTTGGAACCAATCATGCTTTTTGTAGTATATGTAATGCAGACTGGTCTGATGATAATGATGGTCCTTGCGAACATAATCCTGGACAAATTTACGAAGATGAAGAAACTGGCGTTAAAGAACGTATGCTTTTGATTCCTGGTGATATGAATTTCAGAGAATGTAGCTTGGTAAATTTTGATGCAGATCCACATACTGCAATTACAATTATAGATTCTAGTATGAATGATTCTGAAAAACAAACACAAGTTTTCTCTGACACTGCTGTATATCCTATCAGGAACATGGTGTGGGAGATTAAAGATTCTGAAGGAGGAATACCTATGAAAAAGGATAAAACGCCTAAAGCGGAAGACATTAAGTTAGATGCAGATGGTAATCCAGTAGAACCCTTTAAAGATTCTAAAACTAATAGTGATAAGATCAATGCAGATGAAATCTATAGTGAAATCATTAAAGAATTTAAAGCAATGGTTAAGGACGGTTTATTAACAGAAGAAGAAATGAAAGATACAGTACTTAGTAATGAACAACGTGCTGGTCTTACAAGTTCTACTTTTTGTGGACCTGATCAATCTTTTCCAGTGCCAGATTCTGCACATATTACAGCCACTAAACGTTTTTTGGATCGATATGAGGGAACAATAGACAAGGATAAAATTCTTGCTGCTATAACAGTAAAAGAAGAAATTCTTGGATATAAAGAGCCAGAAGTTAATACTTCTGATTCTGAAAGTAACAAAGAATTAGTTGTAGAGAAATTAACTATAGATAAGTTTTCTGATGAAGATCTTAGAAGTACATTTCATAAGACAGAAGCCGAAATGGTCAAACGTGGTTTGACTGTTAAACGTGAATGTAGTGAATGTGCTACTCATCTGAAAGATGCTGAAGAAGCTAAAAAAAGCAAAGAAGATGCTATTAAAGATCTAGAAAATTCTAAATCTACAATTAGTGTTCTTCGTGATGAACTAAGAAATGAATTTGCTAATTACAAACTATTAGTTGACGAATCTGTACGAATAGGACAAGATCTAAGAGAAGCAAAAACAAGATATGCAGCTGTTGCTGCTGTTTTGGCAAAAAAGTCAAATAATCTTGGAGATGCTACAAAAGCTCTTGGAGAAGCTGAAGATTTCGATAAACAATTTAATAATTTCACAGATAGTGTGGACTTAAATGAAATTTTTGCTAAAATGGATAATGGAATGGTTAATGATAATCCAAATACTCAAGTAAAAGATCCTACTATCAGTAATGATGCTGATAATGATCAAGCACCTGATGGACTATCAAAAACCGAAAAAGCGATTATAGAAAGAATTAAAGAGCATTTAGAAGATAAAGATTTCTACCAAGCTAAGTCGCTTTATGATAGAATGATAACAAAAGGAATTCTTAGAGATTCCGTTGAATGGGAAACACTCTTGCCAGTCAAACAAGCTGACAAGTAATTGACCGTTAATAACTGAGGAGGTTAGGACACATGACTATAAATAGAGGATATGTATCCAACCACAAATTTTACGATGAAATGGGCCGCATCACTCCTAATGTGGATTGGTCTGAATCTCATCGTCCGCACTTTGAAGCGCAGGTTGCTAGTTGGCTTCCAGTTGTTCGCTATGAAAGAGAGCTTAACTCTTGGTTCGTAGTTTCTTCTGGTAAAATCATCTCTGTAGATCGCGAGAAGAATTTAGTACTATCAGGATACAAGAAAGCTTGGACTCCTGGAGGTACTGATGTTCTCGCTTATACAGCTGATGATGTTGCTGCTGGTACGATCGATCTCACAACTGGAGCTGCTGTTGCAAGCACTCAAAGTTATAGTGAGGCCGAAATTACTGCTGCTCTTATTGCACGTGGTTTGATCAAAGCAACAGAGAGAGCTATGGATTTTATTTCTCATCCAATTGGCTATGCATCTTACAATTATTACCAAGCTGCTGGCTCAAATGTACGCAATCCTAGTACATATACTTATCATAATTTCAAACCACAAGAATTGGTCGCAGTAACTTGTGACTATGTTATGGTAGCTCCATTGACTCCAGCTGCTTCTGCAACTGAGACAATGGCTAATGATAATACTGGTGGTGCAAGCACTGCTCTGTCTGCTAATGGTTTTGGAACTAAAGGTTGGTATAACTCAACACAAATCAATGATAGCGATCGTTATTCTTCATCTGTTACTGCTGGTGATAGTATAGTTGCTTATGTATTTGATAACTATCCAGTTGCTCATAATACAGGAAGTACACCTATTACATCTTCTGTGACTGGTGGATTAGTTAATGAGAAAGATAGCATCAGTGCTGTTACAGCTTCTGGCGACTATTATATCGATTATGCTGTTGGTGTGCTATTCTTGTATGAAGCTGGCGGAGACGCTATTCCTACTGGTTGGGCTGTTGGTAGTACTATTGATTATTATAACTATGCAAGTGTAGCTGGTGCAGCTCGAGTTTCTTCTTATTTCTGTGCTACTGGTAACATTAACGAGGGAGACCTTGTTACTTATGATACTAATAGTAACTTGATAAAAGCAGAACTTGATATCGCTAATGCACAAGGATATACTTCTGGTGGTGCTGCATATTCTGCAGATCCTGATTATAGTGCCGCTGCTGATGCAGCTATCTCTGCTCAGCTTGAGCAAGGTATTGCTAATTATGAAGCTGGTATTATTGGCCAGGTTCTTAACAGTATTGAATATCCACGTGATTATCTTGACAGAGTACGTACTGCGTATGCAGGTGGGATTTCTTCTCCTAATGCACAAACAGGTATGAGTGCCACAGCTGTTATGCAGACACCGGGTTCTGCTACAGGAGGTCGCTCTGATCAATTAACTTATACTAACTCCGCTGAAAAAGTTCTTATCGTGAACTTTATTAAGCGATAAAAGGAGGTCACTGTTATGGCTAAATTTGATTATAATACAGCATTCGCAGATGGCGACCTTCAAAAAGGATACAAACTATTCCGTGACACATGGCTAAATAATGGTTACAATGAACCTTTAGGTGAAAAAGTAACTTGGTCTGATGTTATTGCAGTACCTAATGCTCGTCATTGGCTGCCTATGGTAATCGAAGAAGTAGTTCGTGAGCCAGTAGAGCCTATGCTAATTGTTGAATCTCTCTTAGATAGAGTAAACTATGAGCCTGGAGTTCGTATCACTTTTCCCGCAATCGGCGCACTGGTAGCTTTTGATCTTGCAGAAGGTCAAGCATATCCAGAACAGAGCTTGAATGTAGCACCAGGTACTATGACTGTAACAGTCGGAAAAACTGGTCTTGCCTTCAAGATTACTGAAGAAATGAGACGTAATTCTCAGTTTGACGTAATCAATTTGCATCTGCGTGCTGCACGTAGGGCATTAGATCGCCACAAAGAGAAAAAAGGTATGGAATTTATTTCTGCAATGGGTGTTACACTCTTTGATAATAGATATCCTACAACTTCTGTATATGGCACATGTACAGGTCGTGCGCTTAATGGAACTGGTAATGGTTCTTGTCGCATGGAAGACTTGCTGAAAGCATATGCTTTTATTATGATGCAAGGCTTTACTCCTGATACATTGCTTATGCACCCAATGACTTGGGCAATGTGGATGGCGGATCCTCTGCTTCAAACTATTGTGAAGAATACTGGTAATGGACAATGGTTCCAACCTCGTAACATGCCTAAAAGCAGTCGTCCATGGGATGCAGCTTCACAAGGTGGACTTGGCAAAACATCTGCAAACACTTACACTCCTGGTGGAAATGCTGCAAGTGCAACTGCTACAAGAACTAGCGAGATGGATCAGAACATGAAGGGTGGGGCCACAGTACCTGGATACTTCCCTTATCCTCTTCGTGTTCTTGTTAGTCCTTTTTGTCCTTTCGATCCCGACAGAAATGTTGCGGATATCATGATCTTCGATAGCTCCAATCTTGGTGCTTTAATTGTAGAAGAAGATGTAATGGTAGACGAATGGGAAGACAAATCAACTGATATTACTAAAGTAAAATTGCGTGAGCGTTATACTTTTGGTATCTATCATGATGGTCTTGCGATTGGTGTCCTTAGAAATGTTCCTTCTGTACCAAATGAGATTGCTCTGCCTCTACAGGCAACTATCGGTTCGTCTGGTGCGATTGACGGTCCTATTGATCCAACCGTTGCTATCTCTGGTTTATAAGAGATGCTATATAGCTAAACCCTAGAGGGGCGGGGCGTAATCGCTTCGCCCCTCTTTTTATTCTAACTGCTTTATAATAAGCAGAGATGAGGATATCATGAGAATAGTAAAACTTAGGACTACACAACCAAATGCTTTCTGGTTCATGGATAATATCCATTTAACTCCTTTCGAAGATACGAGTAAACCATTTGATTTTGATGCAGTTTATCAAGAAGGACGTGAACGCATTTATAGTTCTGTTAATGTTACTGGTCAGATTCAAATGATTGAAGTCGGCAATACAAATGAACCTTTGTTTGTAATAGAACCTTCTACTGCTCCTTATTATGAATTACCAGGACAACAATATCAGTACACACCTAGAATAATGACCATTCCTATTCAAGAGAATGAATCTGTTCGTCAAACACAAGAAGATATCATAAATATGAATCCACCAAAGATCAATGAAGAATATGAACCAACAGAAGATGATATGAAAGAAGCTCGTAAACTTATGTTTAAAAAAGTTCAATCTATTGAAATCTATATAGGAAGTTTAGTTCTTTCTGTAGCATCTAAAAGATTTTTACTAGGATGTATTAGAGTAGAGAATAAAGGTAAGAAGAGAAAATCTGTTCTTGATATGTTAGAAGAAAAATTTCTAGCTATTATTCCAGAAGGAGAATAATATGAGAGTAGTTAAATTAGTTATTAAAAAAATTAATTCCGAATGGAGAGCAGGTCCTTTTTTATTAAATAAAAATAACATAGAAACAAATCCTTTTGATTTTGATGTAATTGATTTTTCTTTACAAAGAGCTATTAGAAAAGCACAAAGTGTTTTTGGATTAATTGATATTGTAGATCTTCCAGATTCAGACTCTAGATGGATAGTCCCTAATGTAGATAATTCTGGAATAGAGGAAGTGCAATTAAAAGAAATAATAAAGGAAGAGCCAAAGATTAATTCTCTAGAACCTACAAAAGAAGATATAGATGCTGCTATTGATTTAATTAGTCAGCCAATTAATATTATCAAGCAAGTAATTTCTTCTCTGCCTAAAGATAAGAAAACTAAGAGAATCATTATGAAAACTATTGAACTAGAGAAAGCTTTGCCAAAGTCTAGAAAGACATTAATTGCTTTTTTAGAAAATTCTTTCCTAGCTATTCCAGAGGGAGAATAGTAAAATGAATAATATAGATATGGAGCAATACTTTGATAAAAAACAAGAAAATGTAAATGTTGATGTTTTCGAACTAGAGGAAAATGTCTCTGAGATTAAAATAATGAAAATATCAGATTTTAAAGCTTTAGCTGAAAAAGCTGGTTTGCTTAAAAAAGCATCAGAAGATCAATCAGAGATAATTTCTATGAATCCAGAAGAAGCTATAGCTTGTTCTTTTGAGGTGGTAGAAGACTAATGGCTACAATACCTAATATTGTGAATGTATACCCTGCTAATAATGCAAAGGGTGTTGTGATCGGTGATAAGATAACTGTCTTGTTCGATCAAGCAATGGATGAAGAGCATATTAATTCTGGTAGTCTAATTCTTATTGGACCTACTAAAGATTTTATCTTTGGTAGAGATTTCACACCATTAGACGAACCAGGAATCGAAGATCAACAAATTCTTAATTCTCCATATACTGGAGCTTATGTTGAAGGAACATTTTCATTTAAAAGAATATCTATATCTGGATTAGATGAAATTGATATAGAAGATACAGATGGTGATGGTAGTCTATATAGAACAGAAGTAACTTTTACTCCTTCTCAACCTTTACATCCTGGCGTAGGATATACTGTCCTTTTAGCTGGAGATGAAACGCCTACTGATGAATATGATATCGGTGTTCGTACTAGAACTGTATTCGATACAGAATCTATTAAAACTGGTACTGGTATCTTAGAATTTAAAGGTGGGTTTACTAGAGAAACTGCTAAAACTTATATTGTAGAGATTACTTCAGAAGGATCGACAGGAAATGCAGAATACATCTGGTGGGATTCTGATGATCCATTAAATACCTTTCCTGGTATTACTACTACAGGTAGACGCCAGATCACTAAAGGTGTATGGGTTATTTGTAATCCAGATGGTGTTTTTAATGCTGGAGATACTTTTACTGTTAAATGTGTACCTTCTATAATGTTAGAAAATAATTATAGTTGGACATTCGAGACAGGTAGTGGTTCTATAATTATTCCTCCTTCTACTTCATCAACATCTGGTATTGAAGATATTACAGTAGAAGGAACAGTTGGCATTGGAAGAAGCTTTGGTGTTTTATCTACTTCTCCTTCCGCAAGAGAATATTCTATAGATATTAGTCATCAAAATATAATTATTAATTTTACAGAAAGTCCAGATATTGAAACTGTTATTCCTGAAAACTTTTCTGTTATTGCAGACTCAGTAGATGGAGATCCAACGATTCCCTCTAATGGAAATCTAAGTTTTTCTATAGAACAAGTTGGATCTGTAGTTACATTGATCATAGATCCAGATCAAATTTTATGGAATAACATTATAAAAGTTAATGTTGGAACTGGTATTAAAAATACAAAAGGAGAAAATTCTATTGAATATTCTTGGTATTATACAACAACATATAATCCTTTATATTCTAGTATAAGACGTATTCGTTTTGATTTAGGTCCTCTTATTACTTCTGTTCCAAATGAAACTATTATGTTTGCTATTTTCGAAGCTAGTCTCTATGTAGATGCAATATCATTCATGCCTACATCCTCACAATCTGCAACATATTTATCTTTTGCTAAAAGAGAATTAGCAACTTGTCTTGCTGAATTAATGCTCGTTTCTGGTTCTCAAGGTTTTGGTCCTGGCGATAATATGTCTAAAACATTAGGTGATTTATCTGTCAAGAGAGGAGAAGGAGGCTACTCGGCTGATAGTAAACTTAAGGAGCTGAGAGAGTGTATTGCTAAATGGGAACCTGTAGTACAATCAGGAGGAGAATTATCTCCTTATACAAGTCTTAAACCAGGTCATTCTGTAAAAGGAGCAACTGCAGAAGATGCGATTACAGTTGGAAGATTATGGTTACCTACTTCTATGCCTGGAGTAGGAAATACAACCATATCAGCTGGTAATATAAATACACCAATGACTGCCAGACGTTGGGTTAAAAACTTTAGGAAAAGACGTTAATGACACAAAATCCTTGGGATGATTTATATCCGACAAGAATATCTGTTTCAGATAGTTCTAATCCATGGCCTATCATGACTTCGAGAGTAGAGATAGATCTTAGAGAAGAAATGCATAAACTTCTTTATGGAGCTCCTGATGAAATTGCTAAAGGTCGTATTGGTCTAATCAGAGTAGTAAGAAGAGATGTTGATGGTAATCCAATCAAATGTCTCTGTAGAGATTCTATTACAGATGAACCTGATGAAGATTTTTATTGTAGAACATGTTTAGGTATGGGTTTCCTTTGGGATGAGCGTAAGATAGTGTATTATAAAGATGATGATACTTTATCTAAGAAAGATGAAGTTTACTTCTATATGGAGTATTTTGAAAATCCAAGGAGTTCTGATTGGATAATAGAATTGAAAAGAGACGAAGAAGGTCGTCCAATAGCTCCTTTAACACGCGAACTGTATTATAAAAATATGAAAGTAGATGCTTTCAGATCTGATACAGGGAGAATTGAATACTGGCGATGCAGAGCAGAGCTAGAGAAACAATGGTCGATTTGGTATGGTAACACATCTAGACAACATGAACCTACCACCCGCATTTAATAATAAGGGTGTTGATGGCATTATTAGTTTTTTGGTTAGAAAATATCAGAGCGATCTGGCAGTCAATAACAAGATACCGATAGGTGGAGAAATAAATGAATTTTTTCCTCTTGTTCATAAAGCTTTAATCTCGAAGCAACTGACTGAAAATATAGATAGAGATAAAATGGTACTTTTTGTGGAGGAAGATCCTCCTGAGAAGATAGATACAGAAACAATAACTTTTTATATTCAAGCAAGGAGTCCCGGTCAGTTTTCCCAAGGCCCCGCCGGTACAGGAACACACAGAGAAGTGAGACACCATATTAGGAGTATTAAAGCTCATAACGATCGCCCTGGTGAGACATTAGTTTCAGCTGGAAAGTTTTATGATAATAGTATCAGATTTAATGTCTACGCAAAGACTAACAAGCAAGCGCGTCAGCGTTTGATTTGGTTTACAAAGACAATAGACCAATATCTTTGGTATTTCGAGATGTCTGGATACAAAGTAGTAGAACGAGGAGTAGGGGATAGAGAAAGAGTTGAAATCGATGGATATGGTACGATAACAAAATATCCTGTTTCTTATTATGTAAGATCAGAAGATATAATGCACTTTGGGACTCAAGAGCTTAAACAGGTTGTACTTGCATTAGATGTTGATACATCAATATAAGTACTTACAGGTTAAGGAGGTAATTTAATATGGCTAATGTACCTAAACTTCAATACCTGCCTGGTATCGTAGTTGAAAAAAATGATGGTGGTTTAGCTCCAGAAGCTGGTTCTCCTGCTCCTAGAGTTCTAATCCTTGGTACTTCTGCTAAAGGTCAAGGAAGTTCTCCTTATTTAGTACGTAATACTTCCCTTGCAAAAGGTGAGTTTGGACTACAAGGAACTTTAATAAGAGGTATGTACGAGGCAAAGAAAGCTGGCGCACAAGAGATCTCTCTTTTTCGTATTGGTGCAACTGCAGCAGTACTAGAAGGACTTGGTGGAGAAGCTAGTCAAGGCACTGGATACACTATTACTACATTCATGGAAGACGATACTGCTGGTAGCGTATATGGCGTTTATTATGACGATAATACGGATCGTTTAATCGTTACAGATTTAGAACTTGGAACTGTTGTTTATGACAATGATTCCACTACACCGATTGATACAGATGATGTAATCGTTAGTGGTTACAGAGATAATGCTCAATCAGCAGGTTACTGGGATAATGTTGGTACTCCAAGTACTCCAGTTGCCCTAGAAGACGTTGTTGCAACAGCACCTAGTACTAGTGATTATACTTATGTTGCTGGTACTGATGGAACAAGTCTGAGTCGTATGGAACTATATGAAAAATTATACACAGCATATAAATTACTTGCTGAGTATCAATTTGATGTAATTGTTCCTATGGACATTTATCTTGATGATTATAACTTAGTTGATCAAGGACTTGGTCTAGCTTTAGCAAAAAGAGCTCCTGTTAGTGATAACGGGACAAATACGTATCCAACTGCTGGCGATTACAAACCAGGTCTATCTTTGGATGGTCTTGGTAAAGTATATGTCGAAGAATATCTTGGATCTTATTACTTTTGGTGGAAATTTTCCGAGCCCACAAGTGTAAACTTTACTGCTGATATTTATCCAGCTGGTATTGGTTCTGCTAGCGCAACACTTAAAATTGATGGAACTTCTTTATCAGAAGAAGATTATCATGAGGTTAATTTTGCATATCAATTAGCTAGATTCTTATTTGAATACAGTACAAATAATGTAGATGCAACTGGTGTTATTGGTGTTCGTCCTCCAGCTTCAGCTGGTTTAGCAGATATTGCTAATTGGTTAGGTGAAGAACCTACTTACACTATAGATAATACTACAGGCTTACTTTACATAGCAAGCGCTATAGATGATGGTAAAGGTCTTCTTGGTAATAAATTTATGGCAGGAAAAGCTGATTATCGTTCTGGTGAATATGGTGGAGGAATGATTGCTACTGATACTGAATTCATGGATGGTTCTGAGATTATCGATGATAATGATTATCCAATTGATTTGGGTAAATATATTAGTATTTGTGTAGATCATCCTTATTTATACAACGATTACTTACAAGGTGGATACAGAGCTACCTATGCTCCTAGCTATGGTGGTTACTATTCTGTCCTTGCTCCGAATAGTGCTCCGACTAATAAACTAGCCGGTCCTGTTCGACTTTATTATAAAGTTGGTATTCGTAAGTTAGATTTATTATCTAAACATGGGTATGTATCTTTACGTAATAAAGCTCAAGGTGTTGTTATTGCAGATGCACCAACAGCTTCTTTGCCAGGCTCTGACTATAAACGTCTTAGTACAGTAAGAATCGTTAAAGATATAATTGATGCAGTTCGAATTGCTCTAGATCCATTTATTGGTGAAGGAACAACAGATGCTAGCAAAGCCGCAATGCACACAGCTGTTGATAATGTTCTCCTTAGAGCAAAACAAGCTGGTTACCTAAACGCATATAAAGAGTTTGATATTTATCAGACTGCTGATATGAGAGTACAAGGTAAAGCAGAAATTGCATTAGTGCTAGTTCCTGCTTTCGAACTACGTGAAATTACAGTGACTATTTCTTTGGCAAAAGAATAAGTCTACGTTAGGAGGTTATAATTATGGCTATTAGAAGTGAATTCACTAGAGGTTATAACAGTTTCGCTGGCGTAGATATCAAAGCAGTCTTCGGTACGAAGTCTATTGGTACTCTCCAGGGAATCAGTTACTCAATCTCACGTGAGAAAGCACCTATTTATACTATGGGCAGCGCGGATCCTCGTGCATTTGCTCGTGGTAAGAGAGGTATTGCAGGAAGTTTAGTATTTATTCAGTTTGACTCTGAGCCACTGATTGAAGAAATGAGCAACCTTAAATTCTTAAGTGATATTGATGATTTACGCCCACAATATAAAGCAGGTCAGAGTAAACCGCTTACCAATCCTTCTACTTCTACTCCAGCTATTGCTGGTGCAGGTAGTATTAATGTTGCTGGTGCGGCTGCTCAGAATCAAGAAACAGATCTTGGTACAACTGTTTTTACAGATCAAGAAGTTGCGACTCCTTGGTATCCAGATCAAATCCCTCCATTCGATGTTGTTCTCGCAGCAGCTAATGAATATGGAGCAATTGCTTCTATGCAAATTCTTGGCGTAGAACTACTTAACTCTGGTTATGGTGTCTCTATTGATGATATTGTATCAGAGCACAGTTACACATATATCGCTCAGGGTATTCTACCTTGGCGCTATGAAGCTGATCTTCGTGATGAGTTAATTGCGGCAAGTAATGGAAATCAAGGGTAATTTCTTACTAGTATTGAGGGGTTAGGTTTTTCTAGCCCCTCGATACTTTTTCTTTAGGAGTTTTAATGCTAGAAAATAACTCTAGTCGTAAAGCTGGACAAGGTCCTAATAGACTTGCTGGTATAACCGAAGATGGCACGCATACAGCTGCTGTGGGATCTGGATTCCTAAATAGTAGTTATTCTGGTGCTGATATTCGTGTTGTAGTTAATCTTCCTGTTAATCTTACTGCTCTTAAACTTGAAATTGATAAGATAAATGCTCGTATTGATGATGCTGATTTAAGACAAAAAAGAGCAGAGAAAGTTTTAGCAGAAGCTCAATTTAGAGTAGATCGAGAATTAAGAACTCGTCTAAATCCAAAGTCACCAACTTATCAAACGACATTTGGTGCTATTAATACTATACAAGAAATTACTAATCAAAAAACTTCAATGTATGAAAGAAAAACTAAACTTGAAGAATTAATGACTAAAAACAATAGAGGAACATTGACACTTACATTAGGGACTTGCCAAACTCTTAGTTGGTCTATATTCAGAGAGAAGACTCCAATTAGATTTTTAGGATCTGTATATCCTCGTGCTTACGTAAGAGGACCAAGAACTATTGCTGGCTCTATGATTTTTACTATGTTTGATAGACATGCTTTTCAAGATATATTAGACTGGGGATTAAGTCCATATAGTACAGGTCATAAAGAAGCAGATCATGATTATTATAGAGATACAACAATGTTAATTGATCAATTACCTCCTCTTGATATAACTCTTATGTTTGCTAATGAGTTTGGTTCTGTCTCTTATATGAATTTATATGGAGTAGAGTTCCAATCAGAAGGTGGTACTTTCTCGATCGAAGATTTATTCTCAGAATCTGTTGTTCAATATGTAGCTAGAGATATTGATCCTATTAGAGATACTTTAAAAAGAGAAACAGATGTAGAAACAAATGCTTTAACAGAGAAATATAAACCAAAGACTGCTAGTCAATTAAGAAGAGAAGAATACGCAGACCATGAAATGGCTGTTATTAAAAGAAGGAATCCGTATATCTAATGGCATTAAGAGATCCAAATACAGAAGAATCTTTTGCTCATCGAGACGCAGGGCTTATTACTTATGAAGCCGATTGGTACTCTGGATCACAAATTCAGGTGTTAATGGGTGATATCTTAATTGATAATGCAGTTGCTATTAGCTATCAAGTTAGTGCAAATAGAATTCCTATTTATGGTTTTGGATCTGAATATTTTGCATTCACAGCTAAAGGTCATACTTTTATTACTGGTGATCTTACTGTAGCTTTTAAAGAGACTCAGTATATTTTAAAACCTGCTTTGAGATATCATAATCTTGTTCAACGACAGAAACAATGGGATAAAGCTGGTAAAGGAAAAGCTGGGCTTATTACTTCTAGAAGAGGTAGTAAAGATGGTTATGGAGATGTAGTTATTCGTAACCAAGGTGGTTTTGAAAGTTTATCTAATTCTGCTGGTTCGGCACATCAAAAAATAAATCAATACTATAATATAGAACAAGCAATTAGTCAGTTTGCAAAAGATCCTAATAGAAAACTACCTGCGGGTTTAATCAAACAGTTAGATGCTTTAGACGATAGTACATTTGAAGATATAGCAGAAGTATTTGAAGATGTTGTCTGGTATGGATCTAACATAAATAGTCCTAGAAGTAGACAATCTCTTAATAAAGAATCTCTTTCTCATGATGCTGAATGGATTGACTCTGATGAAGAATTAGCACTTAGAAGACTTGACCAATACCCCCCTGTTGATATAACAATAACATATGGAGATATGGAAGCTCCAGATACAGTAAATCATACTGTACAAAAACTTCTTGATGTATCTTTCACTGGTGAGTCTAAACAAATTATAGTTGGTGGACAACCAGTATTAGAATCATATTCATTTATAGCGCGTAATCGCGTTTAACTAGATAGGAGTTAAAAAATGACTAAGAATATGCCAGGTAAGCAAGGCCAAGATCCAAAAGCAGCTTTTGGGAAAACAGAAGAAAATAATCAGCAAGAACAAATGGTAGAAGCAGAAATAGCTTCGACAGAAGAAGTAGAAGAAACAGAAAAAGAATTTTTTCTTTCTGATGATCCAGCTGAAAGATTAGCACAAGTTGCTGATTTTTTAGCAGAACGATACGAAGACGCTCCTACTGCAGTACAACTTACTCAATGGAAAGCACAACATAATGATATCTTTGTTATTACTATTGCAGAAAAAACTTATATTTATCGTTATTTAAAAAGACTTGAATGGATGAGAATGCAAACAGAAGAACAATTCATAAAGATGAGTCCAATGGAAACAGAAGAATATGTTTTCGATAAATGTTTGTTATATCCACATATTAGTCCTTTAGATAAACCAAAATTACCTGCTGGATTAATTTCTACCTTGAGTGATCAAATTAGGTTAAATAGTATGTTTCTTAATCCTGAAGCACTTGCTCAAATGACAATTAAGTTATAAGACTATGAGACTGCTTCATCTACAGGAGCAAGGCAAAGGACATCTCTTTATAGCGAAATTTCCTAATTGGGGTGAAGTTCCTTTTAAGCTACCGTCTATTACTAGAGCTAGACAATATAGTGCTGCTTTAATTCTTTCAGAAACTTCTTCAGATAAAGTTACTTTTAATGAATATTTATTTAGAGAATGTGTAGTGGATAAAGAATTAGCTTTTAACGATGACATTCCTGCTGGTATAGTAGAAAGTATATCGCAAGTAATTCTATATTTGTCAGGTATACAAGACAATATGATACAATATACAGAAGAATTATTTAGTACTTTCAGAAGTCAAACTGGAGATCCAGTCCTTTTTATGAAAAGAATAATTTGTTCAGTTTTTAGTGGATATACATTTGAATCTCTTGGTGAATTAGATTATCAATCTCTTACTGAACTATTTATAAATGCTGAAGTAATGATGTTAGAAGCAGGACTCGTATCAGAACCTTACTCTTTTTCTTCTCCTGAAGAAAGCAAAAAACCTAGACTTCCTCGTATTCCTATGGGACCAGCTGGACCTGGAAAGATGTCACCTGATAATGTAAGAACAACAACAAATGGTTCTATAGATTTAGATGCTCTTATTAATGATGGAAAAAAAATGCAGAGAGAAGAGAATGCAATGCCAGCTAAAGTAGCCTATAATTTACATGATGATCCTGCGTATAAAGCAAAGAAAGAAGCTCATTTAGCAAGATTAGAAAAATTAAATGGTAGGTGAGTTTTGTGTCAATTTATAAAGATCCAAGAGGAACGGTAGCAAGAGGAGATCAGCCATCTCAACCAGGTGAAAGCCTAATAGGTAGTGCTGGTGCATTAGGTGTAGCTACAGGTATGGGAGCTACTGGATTCATTCATACAAAAACAGGTCGTATATGGGATAATTATATTTCTGCTATACGTAGTGTAGAGACTGGATCTCCTGGTGCGGTACTAAGAACTTTTCGTACTTCTGAATTTTTATCTCCTTTAGAGACATGGTCTAAAACTACGATTACACCAGAAATGATGCAGTCACGTGGTTCTTATGGAGATTATCTTCGTAATAGATTAGGAGAAGGATCTGCTGGTGGAACTATCAAAAGAACTGGAAGTGTTATTGGCTCTGTTTATGATGCTGATAATAAACTTGTAGGTTTCTCTCTTAATACTGCTTCTGGTACACAACGTGGAGAAGCAATAGTAGATTATTTTGCTAGAATAACTGGAACAAAAATATCAGAAGATCTATCGATAGGAGAAGGAGCTTTATTTTCTGAGTGGGAAGCTACTGCTAGGAAACAAGGAATCTCTTTTGATGAATGGAAGAAATTCCCAGAGAATAGAATTAGACAACCTAAAATTCCTCTTATCACTAAACTTAGATCTGAAGTAAATATTTTCGATAAAAAAATACTTTTATCAGAAACAACTTCACAAAGAATTGCTAAAGCAGAACTTGTCTCTACATACGTAAGAGCAAAAGCAGCAACAACTGTTGGTAGATTAAATAATTTATTACAAAAACCTTTTGAAATACCTGGTCTTGGAAAACAATTAGAAAAAATTCCTTTTGTTCGTTCTATGGCTATCGAACAAGGTACCTCTATGCAAATGTGGGGTCGCTATATCAAAAAAGGTATTGCGGCTATGGCTATTTGGAAAGGTACTGAATATTATGATTATCTTAGAGCTAATAATCAGTCTGCTGCTACTGTTGTAGGAACAGCTGGAGGAGCTGCTTTAGGAGGATTTCTTCTTAAAAGAGGAATACAAGGATTCAATGCTAAAGCTGGTGTTGCTGGTGCTGCTGTTGGTCTTTACACTGCTTTATCTCCACGATTCGAAAAAGGATTTTTTCATGGAGCTGCTAGTTATGTAGCTGATGCAAATATAACAAGAGCAAAAGTTTCTGATAATATTGGTTTAACCGAACAATTACAAAAACAGAATAAAATTACTCCTGGTTTAATTACTCCAGAGGCTATGTTAGCAAGTACTGGAGTTGGTGCTTTAGCTGGTGGTTTATGGAGTTATGCTGGATTTGCAAAAGATTCCGCTATAGTAGGATTTTCTAAAAAAATACCAATGCATGAAGTCTTTGGTCAACTTAGAAGTGAAAGAAAGTTAAAATTTGCTGAAAAATTTACCTCAGGACTTGGAAGTAAGTTAGCTAAGATTCCTGGAATAGGTAAACATCTTTCAAAAAGTCCTGCTGCAGTAGGAGCTTTAGCTGGTCTTGCTACTTGGACAGCTGTATCCTCTGGAGCTTCTTTACTATCGGGTAATATATTAGCTGCTATTCCTGGACTGAATATACTTGGTTCTGACGAAACTGAAAAACAACTTCAAAAGTGGTATTCTGGTGAAGAAGAGGTAGGTATAAGAAAAGGACGTTGGTGGGAGTTCGGTCGCTGCCTCTCGCAAGATACTGAAATCATTACAGATTTCGGGAAAACTAAACTAGCCAAAGAAATACAAGTTGGAGATGGTCTGTTAGATTCAGATGGGAATATATCAAAAGTTTTGAATGTTTGGACAAGAAGCCATTCTGGTTTAATTTATTCAGTTTTTACCGCTTATGACAAAAACAAATCAACTTCTATAACAGGAAATCATAAAGTCCCTGTATTAACGAATGAACACTTTTATGACTATATCTTAGTTAGAAAAGAAGCAAAAGATATTAATGTCGGAGAGTTTGTTCAGATTCCATTGCCAGCATTATATACTAATCTTTTATCTATAAATACTGAAGACTATATCAAGGTAGGCTTGTATCTTCTCGACAAAGAAAATATTTATCCAGCGCAGAAGAATTGGCATTCTGAAAAAATACGAAGATCTAGAGGTTCATCGATTCCTAGAGAAATTCAATTAACACCAGAACTTGGTCGGCTGTTTGGATATTACTTAGCAGAGGGGAATTTGTCTTATAAAAACGACATTCCTCATATGATTGAAACCGTTCATGCTAAATCAGAAAGATGGATAGTTGATGATATTATTTCTATTTCTGAAAAAGAATTTAATATAATCCCAACGGTAAGATTTAAGAAAGGAAATAAGAAAACAGACAAAGGCTGCTGGGTTGTTCGAATCTGTAGCTCATTATTGGCTCGTGTGTTCTTTGAATTGTTTTATCATTCAGACAGAAAACAGGATAAGTTGTTTCCTTCTATTTTTATGTCTGCGCCGAAAAATTTTAAAGAACAATTAATTGAAGGTTATTGGAGAGGCGATGGGCATTTAGAAAATAATACTAGAATTATTAGTTCTTGTAGAAAAGAGTTATTGGTCAATATTCAGACAATACTTTTGACAGAAGGATATTATCCTACCATAGACAGGTTTGAGTCAAATAATTATAGAGGCCGATATAAACTTCGTTGGAGACCAGATAAAGAATATAGCGGACGTGGGTTTCACAATCTATTTAGATGGTTTGATAATAAATTATTTGTCAAAGTCCAGTCTATATCTATAGAAGAATATGATGATATTGTTTATGATTTTGAAGTAAGTCACTCAGATCATTTATTTGTAGCAGGTACTTTTCTTGTTCATAATAGTAGTAGTTATGCAGGTGGTAAAGTTGACTACTATCGACAACATTTCATGGCTCGTTTAGGTAGCCGTTCTTATCAAAAAGGATTATGGGGAGATGAAGAAAAACGTTGGGAACATGATCCTATCATGAATCCTGTTAAAGCTATTTTTGGATCTGATGAATGGAAATATGCATATGAAATAGAACATCAATATGATCGTCCTGCTCCTTTAACGAAAACATATGGAGAAGATATTCCTTTCATTGGTCCTTTGTTTGCTGCAACTATAGGCAAAATGTTGAAGCCACGGAAATTAGTACGTCCAGAAGAATGGATGAATAAAGACGGTACTGTTATTCATCATCCAAAAAGAAGTGATCTTGAACCTGTTTATCAACTTGGTGGATTACAAGCTGGTGCTCCTATTTCGCCAGATTCTGCTAGTCAATTATTCAATGAACTTAATTATAGAAGACGAGAAGCTGTTGGTCTTGTTGGATTTGCAGAAGGAGCGATACAGAATAAATTGACAGGTAGAGAAGAAATTTTTGAGAATAAACAAACTTTAGCAACTATGGGTGCTGAACTTAGTTCTGAGTCTTGGCTGTGGGATCATATGAATCTTGGTGGCGGATTTTTTTCTACAGAAGCAATCCGTCGTTTTACTCCTCACGAACGTTCTTATTTACAAGATTATAATCCTCTTGAGACAGCTCTTCCTTCTTGGATGCCAAAAGATTATTTTATGGATTATAGTCATGGTAATCCAATAGAAAAAATAAAAGAAGGAGAAATACGTTTACCAGGTTCTGGTTTAGCTGCTCTTCATCCAGAACTTAAAGGTGTAAATCCAGAAGATTACTCTTTAGCATGGAAAACTAAAGTTCTTGGTGACACAGCAATGTGGAGTGATGAATATAGATCAACCATGAAAATGGCATTAGCTAATAGAAAAAATATGTCTGAAGCTGAAGTTAATATGGTAGAAACTACTCGTCAGCAAGTAATTAACAAGAAAAAGAAACGAGAATTTAATGAATTACAATTTAGAGATGAAGAATTAGAAAGAATGAATCTAACTGTATCTGAAGTTCTTAGTCCTCGAGAAATAAGAACAGAAGAACTAGGAGGAATGATTGTTAGATTACGTGGTGTTGGTTCTGTAACTGGTGATATGACTGATGCTATGGCTGCTGCTACTGAAAAACTTAAAGGACGCAATATAGAATTTGCTGTTTCTGCATTAGAAGGTCGTAGATATGAAGATTCTGCTGGCGGTCCTGTAATGAATGCTGTTGCTATGCTAGGAGATACTCCTTATGGTAGCTCTATGGCAAAAGATGGTTTTACTGAAGAACAGCCTTTAGAAGATGAATTTTCTCAACTTCAATATACAAAAGGAGAAAGACTTAGTGGTAAATTAGGAGAATTTTATAGTAGATCCTTATCTACTCCAATGGAATATCTAACTCCTATGTCTCCTGCTAGTAAATTTTATAGACAACGTACTGCTATCGAAGATTTTATTGCTACAGAAGCAATAGGAACTGGAAATGCTTTTTGGGACAGACCAATTGAAAATTTCTTTTCTCCTGCAGCTGAAATGGCTGAATATAAACTTGGAGATAAAGAAATTCCTAAGCCTGTTCAACAACGTAGAGCTGTTCAAGAATACTTCGATGCTCTTGCGTATATCAAGAAGCAAAAAACAAAGAAAGCATTAGCAGACGAAGACTACCAAGATTGGGAAAAAGAATATGCACAAAAATACATAAAAGAATATCGTCCTAGTATTTGGGATTTTAATCCTTATTCAAATCCTTCTGCTGTTATGCAAGCAATGCCAAGAAATCATAGAGATTTCTTTAAAGCTTTTTCTGATGCGAAAACAGAAGAAGATAGAGAAAAAATTATTAGTATTGTACCTAGAGAAGAACAAAGAGTTTATATTGCTCAATGGGCAAAGCAAGAGCAAGAAGCATTGATAGCAAAGAAAGAAGCAGGTATTTCTACTAAAGAAGATGATCAAGCACTTGCAGAATTATCAGTAATGAGAAAAACTGGTGGTTATGGAATTACAGAAAATCTTGAAAAACAATGGATGCAAGAAACACAAGGTAAGATTCCATATGATCAATGGATCACGAAGAAAAAGACGCAAGAATATTTCGCTACTAGAACCATGCCTGGTCCTGATTGGATTGGATGGCATCCTGCTGTAGACTTAAAAGATATACAAGTTCAGTATGTTACAAATGAGGGTATGGATTATCATGATTTTGATTTATGGGGAGATAGAGTAAAATCACTTGCAAGAAAACCATATATAAACGGAGCAGATGATAGTTTAGAAGGAGCGGATAGTTTAGCCGCAGCGATGGAAGAAGAATCAGAAATGATACAAAATGCTAAAACATTAAGTTCCTTTATAGGTAAAGGTAATTCTGGTATTATGGTAAGTAGAATTAATGCTAATATTAACAGCCAATTTGATGTAAATATTAGTGATGGAAGAAAGAGTATTGTTGTTGGTGCTTATGATAATATGAGTGCAAAAACATTAAGGGATTATTAATGGCTTTATTAGGAAATAAATTTGGAGATTTTTCTGATCCAACTAATAGAGATGTGACTATAGATAGGTGGAAAGCAGAAAATTCTTCTTCTCGTTCTTCGCTATGGGGGATGGCAACTGCTGGAGCACTTGGTGTTGGTGGATATAAATCTATGAAAGGTAGATGGGGAGATCTTCGACGTGCTGCTATTGGACCAGGTCAAACATCTTTAGATATCATTGGATCTATGGGGCAAGGAACTAAATACCCAACAAAAGCATTCTCTACTATTGAAGCATTAGGTGAACTATCTGTTGATCCTTCTCTTCATAATATATGGAAGACTCGTATTGCAGATATGACATATGAGTCTTTAATGAATTCGAATAACCCTATAGGACATACCGAAGCACGCAAAGCAATGGGAAGAATAACAGATATAGCTACAAAAGAAGGAGCTACATTAGAAAGCGTATACAATAAAGCAATAGCTGAGATTAATTCTCAAGATGGAGATACGGCACGTTTTACAAAAGCAGTAAATTCTATAAGTACTAAAAGTTTACAAAAATATGAGACAGCAAGACTTAGTCCTTTAAGTGCTCCTTTAAGTAAACCTGGTATTAATGAAATAATCACTAAGAAAGATTTAGTAAAGAAAGAAGGTGCTGAATTTCAAAAAATCATAGGACGACTTGGAGCTCTTGATGGTATTGGAGATCGTATTGGTAATGCTAGTTTCAGAAGAATTGGTTCTGGTAAAGATGCAGTTACTATGGCAAGAATTCCTATTACTGGTGTTGGTGATATTACTTTGCCTCTTTCTATAAATGAATCTCGGACTATGTATACTGGTCAGAATTATACAACAAAATATATCACTAGAGGAGCATGGGATATTACAGGTTCTGGAAAAAATAGAAATCTTGTAATGAAAAGTTACAATGAGCATTTTCTAGATAGTTTATCTTCTTCTATATCAGATGATTTCGGAAATAAAAGAACAGTTAAAGATGCTCTTTATCAAGCTAATAGAAAAGTTGCACAATCGATGATGGATACTGCAGATGAGGCAGCTGGTAAAGCAGCTATATTTGCAGAAGATTTAGTGACATCTGGTGGACAATTAAAACAGAATATGGCTATGAATCAATTAGTATTTGGTGGTAATAAGTTAACTCCTGCTTTGTTAGAAGAAGCTATTCAATTATCTGCTAATATGGGAAAACCTCTTACTCCATTCACAGGAGCTGGAGCAGTTGGAAAAGGTGCTTTGATACAAGGAGATATAAGATCTCAACTTTATGGCGGTATTGGAGAATTATTTCCTGCACAAAAACAACCTTTTCAGTTCTTAAGAGAAAACTTTGGACTTAGTGATGATGCTATTAAGATGGCTAGTCAGCCAGGATTTAGATTTGGTGGGTCAGGTAATAATCCAAGTATTCTTAATGATTATGTTGGTCGTCTTAGTGACTATGAAGGATATAAGAGAGCTAATCTGGTTACTATTTATGCTACTAATCCTGCTAATGTTTCTGGAATTATGGCTGATGAAATGGGTTTTATGTCTAAAAATGTTTCAGAATTACAAAGCTATAATAGAATAAAAGCTGTAACAATCAGAGCTTCTGAAGGAATGGGTACTCATCCTGCTATTGCGAAAAAACTTAATGATAATTTAGCATTTAACGAAATGGTTAATTTTAAAGAACCTGTTCCTATTAATGATCCAAAAACACTTGGTATAGATATAAAAACAAACAAATCATATAGCGGTCCTGCTCGTGGTGCTCCTTCTGAAATCATCGGCTTTAAACGTTTAGATGAAGGTAGGTTGAAGATATATACGAAGGAATATCATGATATGGGAGATTTAGCGAGAAAATATTTTGGACAAGGCGATGTCAAGCATATGATACAAGGTGTTCCTCAACAAGAACTTGAGAACATGTTATCTGGAACAGGTTTTACTGGTCAACGTGCAATGGGAAAAATTACTCCAGAAATGTATTTAACAGCAAGTAGATTTAAAGGAACTAAAAATACTGCTGCTTTAACTCATCAGCAGGTAACAGCAATGCAGATTATGCTTGCTGCACGTGCAGATCGAACAGGAACCATGAGTGAAGAAGCAAAATCTTTTATGACCAGTCCGATGCAATTTTTAGAAGAAAATGTTTTTAGTAAAAGTAAATCAACAACTATATCTGCATTACAAAGAGAAGTTCAAGAAGCTACAATTAATAAAGCTAAATCTCTTGGATTCGATAAAGGTGGAACTCATTTTGGTATGATTTTTGGTGCTATGGATTCTGATATGGCAAATGAGTTTACAAAATCTGGTGCACTTAGTAAAACAGAGAATAGAGCTATAAAAGGAGCTACTCATGTAATTGGAATGTCAGCTCCTAGTCTTGGAGATTTAGCTTTTGAAGGTGGTTCTGGCAAGATGGGTAGTATGGATGTTGCTGGAATGAGAGTACTTTCTCAAAAAACTTATAGTAATATTCCATCTTTAGGTGCTGAAGCTGCTTTTGATATTGCAGAAAGAGTTATTAGTCCAGGATCGTATAATGAAATAGCTAAAATGCATGGTTCTGTTATTGGTGCTGATAATAACCTTATGAGTAAAATAAAAAGTATTACTAGTGCTGATTCGATTACAGATTTATCTTCTTTTAATAATGATTTAGTATCAAAAGAAGGAAGATGGTTTAGTACTGGTAAAGCAGGAAAAGCAGCTGGTATTGTAGATAAAATATATATACCTGGTACTGATTCAGCAGAACAGTTAAAACGTACAATAGAAACTAATAGTGGTGAGCTTTTAGACTCTCAAGTTCATCGTAGGTTGGCTTCTTTACGATATGCTTTAACACAAGAAGATGAAGGAACTATTAAATCAGCATATAATAATCTTGCTTCTGCTACTCATTCTGAATATGCAAAATCTGCAACTAGTAGAGGGAAAGTACTTGGCTCTAGATTATTGACTGGTCAACAAGTAAATACAGGACAACAAAAAGTCCTTGGTGATGCGATTGGTATTTCTAAACAAACTGGTTTAGAGATGTTCGATGATCTCATAAATAGAGCTTCTCCAGAAAGAAGAAGTTTTTTAGAGTCTCAAAAAATTTCTTTCCAAGAAGGTAATGCGATTAATGCTATTGGTTGGAGACATCCTAATGTAGGTCCTGAATCTGTTCAGTTCTTAAAGATGAAAGCTTTAGAAGGAGCAGATGATGCTTTAGTTTATATGCCTAAAAAGATGGGAAATATAACTATTGATGGTGAAAAAGTTATGAAAGATCTTTCTCCTCTTGTAGGTTGGAAAGGTGATTTTGATAAAGATCAATTTGTTCTTTCTGTAATAGGAAATGAAAGAGTAGAACAAAAAACTCAAAGAGCTATGAATAATGCTATTAATGCTAAATATAATAAATATTTAGGTACTCATTATGGTATGGAAGAACTCATCAATCGTCATGGTAATCAAACAAATTCTACTATGAGAGGTATTTCTGCTTTGAGAGAAGAAGCTAGATCTCATGGTTATGTTAAGATGGCAACAGGCCAAACTAATATTGCTCTTCAAAAAGCAAAAATTGCAATAGCATCTAATGCACCAGAATTATATGATGATATGGCTACAGCTATGTGGCATTTAGAAGAGACTGCAGCTATTGGTTCTAAACATAGAACTATTGGTGGAGGAACTCTCGCTAATGAAATTAGTGCTGGTATTAATGAAGCAGATGAAAATAAAATAGCTGGTTTCTTTGAAACTGTTTTTGGAAAAGGTAAACAAAGTATCACTACTACTGTCGAAGGAGAAAAAGTCATTACAACTATAGATCCTCAACAGATGGGAAGAAATCTTGCTAATGCATTAAAGCAAACTCCAGAAGAAATATTTGCTTCTGTAGAAATGAGTCAAGCTGCGAAAGGTACATCTAATGCTAGTCGTAATGCAATGTTAGATCAATTTGCTATGATGCAAGCTGGACGAAGTAGAGATGTTGCTGTTAAATTAGCTACAGGTGGATCTGTTTCTAAAATGGGTTCTATAGAAGGTGCTTTCTCTGCAGCTAAAGGAAAAGTTAGAGCTGTATCTCAAGTTCTTGGTAGGAATAAAAAACCTTTACTTCTTGGTGCTGCAGTGGCTGGTGTTATTGCTGGAGCTGCTCCTTCTATATCTGGAGTATTAAAATCGAATCCTAACAAAGAAGGTGCTGGTGGTGGTAGAAATATTAATCCTGAAGATATCGTTCCTCCTGGTGGGTTAGTAATGAATCCACCTCAAAAAGGTATTATAAGAAGTCCACGAGCTTACGAAATGACAAGTAGAGTATCTGGTCATTATAATGCAGATGATGCTCAAAAAGATAATAAAGCAATAATGAGACAAATGGCAGCCGCAAGAGCAGGAGGGGCTAATACCAGAATGAGTATACAAGATAATCGCTCTGTGTTAGACTCTAGAATGATGGCTAATAAAATACACGAAAGAATGTAACTTGGAGATATAAATATATGCCTGGAATGCCACTCTCGATTCAACTACAAGTAGCAGAATATAAAGCTAAAGCTGAACAACAAACAGTTAGTAGTAAAAGAGATAACAAAGAATCTACTAAAACTATATTAGAGCATGACACAAGAACTAAAAATACTTCTGATTTTAAAGCTTCTATATCTCCTAGCGAAAAAGAAAAAGCAGCTAAGAATATTGCTAACCAACAAGAATATGGTAGATTTAAAGACAATGATCCAAGAAAAGAATTACTTCAAGCTGGCGAATTACAATTAAGAAAAAATTTCTTAAGTGATGCTAGAAGTGATTTCTTTGTTATTAATGATATTCCTATTTCTAGTGGTGCCGTCTCTAGCATTTCCGTACAGACAGATTCAGATGTTTTTGTTGCTGAAACTCTTCGTTCAAACGCTCCTATCGTAGAACCCAAAGGCACAGGTCTCGATATGGTTAGCGTGTCTATGTCTTTTCCTAATGGAACTGCTCAAACTAGTTATTTGCGTAGAATTATTGCAGAAATTATACGACATCCTTTTGTATTTATAGAAAATATAAAGATTAGAGAGGCGATTGGATACAACCACCATACAATGATTTTTGCTCTTCATAATGCTAGTCTTAGATCAGGAGGAGAAGCAGTTGGTTTGATCTTTTTAGATTTACAATTATCTATTTTTAATTACAAACCTTTCTCTAATCATTATTGGTTTAATGCAAATATTCCTGGTGCAAAGAAAGAAACATTATCTTCTGTTCCAGAAGCTCTTCTACCAGATTATACTGGACGTTATTCTTTTGATTATGATATTAATAAATATGATGAATTTGGTTTTGAAGATTTAACTCCTTCTGATTATTCTACTAATACTCCAACTGTATTTCCTGCTAATAGTGATGCATGGTTATATTATGCAGAACATCTTTTAGAGAAGATTCCATCTTATAGTCTTTCTGAAATGAATAGTGATTATATTGGCTTATCTATGACTGAATACCAAATCTTTCAACCTCCTTCAGGAGCGAAAGTTGGTACTGGTAATGTATCTAAAATCTTTGGAAGACATGGTCAATACAATAAAGTTTCTTCTTTTTTTAATGCAGCAAACTCTACTTCTACTATTTCAAAAGACTTACCTTCTGATAGAAGTCAAAATAAACGAATAGAAGAATTAGAAAGTAATAATCCTTCACAAAGAAATAATAGAATTACTAGACCAGGGAAAAATACTAAAATATATTTTACACATGCTCGTATAGAAATGGATTTCAAAGAAGCTCTTGCTAGAGGATTATCAATTTTCGAAGAATATGGGACAAAAGCTGTTACTTTAAAAGAAATTAAGAATAAAAATAAAGAAGTGAAATTAAAAGAAGAAGTTAGATCTATTCTACTTGATGTTGCTGATCTTTTCCCTGGTTATCAAATATGTATAATTAAGACTATTGGATCTGGAAATGGACCTCATGGTAAAGGAAAAGCTATAGATTTAAAGGTAAAAGGTATAACTACAGAAGAATTATTCTATAGAATGAGAGAAGAGAAGGGATGGGGGAAAAAGAAAGGTGGAGCTGGATATTATCCAGTATCAAAATTTTGTCATTTTGATGTTGGTAAGAAACGATGGTGGATAGATAGATCTGGACATGGAGAAAAAGCTGCTTATTTAGATAATGAAGGAAAAACAACTTTATATAATAAATTAGAAACAGATATAAATAATAATAATTTTTTAGATCCAGCAAGTAAGACAGAAGCAAAGAAACAAGAGCAAGCCCAAGTAAAACAAAAAGCAGAAGAACAAACAAAAACTTATTATGATCCTGAATCTGATTTAACTTTTGCTGGAAATCAATCAGTACCAGTTTCTTCCTCTACAGAAACAAACAATCTATCTGAAAAACAAGATCTAAATAAGAGAGAAGATTGGATCGAAGAGATGAGGCAACTTGGCTGGAGATATCATGATAAAGGTGGAACTCGTAATATTTTCTTTCGTGATAATATTTTCTCTGTTGGAGGAGGCGCTAATCCAGAAAGCGATATGATATTATCTGCTATTACTGTGAACTTTGGACATAGGCTTGCTCCTATGAAACCTCTTGGCCAACATGCTCCTGCTTGGCAATTTATGGGTGCTGGTAATAAAACTGGTATCTTTGTTTTTAGTGCTGCTAATCAAGCAGGTCGTCAATCTCTAAAAAGATTTAGAAATTTTTATCAAGTATCACAAGAGAACGCTAGACTTTTCCCTTATATAGAAGGTGCCGGTACTTTAAAGGTAGATTTTATAGATCTTAATAATAGAGATAGAATAAATAATGTACTTTCTTTAGCAGGTATAAAAGAAATTGTTATTACTAATATAGAAAATTCAGTTGATTCTTCTCAAGGTGTAGATATTCATTCTCTTGTTGTTAGTTGGATTGCTTATGAGATTCCAAAAGAAGATTTTGCATTAGCTGGTGGTTTAGATATAGATACAAAAAGAGCCATTATTAAACAAATGATGACAAAGATATATTGGAGAGAAGTAAAAAGTAATGAAGAGCAATATGTACCTTTAGAAGAGAAAGGTAAAAATATATCAGTAGGTGTTTTAGCATATCTAGGAATGTCTCAATCTGGATATTCAGGTGGAGATAATATGCAAGCTAAACTTACAGAAGATCCTCATCTTATACGTCATAGTCAAAAAAGGTATTTATATCATAAGAAAGAAAATCATAGAATTGGTCCAACAAAAGATGTATTAGTTTGGAAAGACGGTAAATGGGAACCGAATACAGAAACAAAATTTGGAAGAGTATCTTGGTATGCTGATGCAATAAAAAGACTTGTATCTATTCTTCAAGAATATAGTATCCAGTTTCCAAATTTAAATATACAACGGCCTGGTAGTTCTCCTGGATCTACATGGGCTAACTATATAAAAAATGAATTAGGAACAGAATCTTTTGGTATTCTTCAAGGAAGCAATAGTAAAAATTGTCCATACGGATTTGTTTCTACAAGTAATGAAGAAGAACAAACTCGTATAATTTCTTCTGTATATAGAGATATGATTGCTGAGATAAATCAATCTGTAATAAGATTTGTTAATGATCAAGTAGGTGATGCGGATAATTTTCAAAATATTTTTGGTAAGAATACTTGGAAAGGAATCTTACATGCTTTTCTTTCTGAAGTAGGAGAATGTTATGCAGATTTAGGAATGCCACCAGAATTAACTACTGCTGGATTAGCAAAAGGTAATGGTGAAGTAGGAGTTTCTTATCCACCTGATTTCTTTATATATGATGATTCAATAGAAAATGCAGTTCTAGATGAATCTAATAATCCTAAAAATACAGAGAATATGATTCGTAGTCATTTAACGAATGAAGCTCGTTCTATTCATGAATATGTAAGAAAAATTTTATTTGGAGGAAATAGTGTTTCTCAAAATTCTATGAAAGTTAGAGAAAATAAGTCTAATCTTAATGAAATTTTTGGTAGTGAATATGATTATTTTGGTATTGGTGGAACAATAATGGGTGGTTCAAATTTTCATGGAGCAATAGAAGGCTTTGGTAATTATGTTTTAGCTTGGGGTATGAATAGATTTAGTGCAGTTCTTGATGATGGTGATGATATAGATAATTTCAAAGAATATGGCAATTCTGATCAAGCTGTTCAGAATAGAAAGATATTTGAAGATGCAGCAGGTGGACCTGATGAATTAGATACTACAAGTGCTATGACACCAGAGCAAAAGAAAATAGACGGTTTTCTAAACATGGCATTAGATTGGTCTTCTACTACAACTAATTTTACTTTATCTGATTCTTCTAGTAATACCCAAGATAGATTAGCAGTAAGAGAAGCTGCTAAAGCTTATATCTATAGTTCTTATACTCATCCAAAAGAAGCAAAACCACCTCAGGATACTATTGAATTAGGACCAAATAAAGATAATTTAAATGGAGATAGTATTATTGCTGGCATGATGTCTCCTTATGCAGAAGCAATGACTACAATGGATCCTAATAAAGGAGCACAAACAAAAACTTATTACGATCCTGAATCTGATTTAACTGTTGCTGGTAACCAATCAGTACCAGTTCCTTCTGCTACAGAAGAAGAATATATTCCTCCAGCAGCTAAAAATGATTTTACTGATACTTTTTCTACTTATGCTGCTGGTCTATCTACTGCTGCTAGAAAAAAAGATTTAAGTATGCGTCGTGCTTATCCTACTTTTAAAATTTTCTTTATAGATGAAGATCAACATCAAGGAACTCAAAAATTAAAAGCATTTGATGATTATTATAGTTATTCATCTGTACAAGAAATAAAAATCATTAGATCAAGAAAAGTAGCTGCTGATCTTGCTATTCTTAGATTAACTAATGTAGGTGATGTTATAATCACACAAAGATTTCAACGTGGAGATGATGATCACTCTAGAGATATT